>Ga0224511_10004170_pt1 | contig 10806 bp, 5 predicted proteins | sample SF_May12_sed_USG_2_FD_169988 | JGI IMG/M metagenome (GOLD analysis project Ga0224511, IMG submission 169988) | Sediment microbial communities from San Francisco Bay, California, United States - SF_May12_sed_USGS_8_1 | ecosystem: Environmental > Aquatic > Marine > Sediment | place: USA... | reverse complement strand
CACACCACTGACGCCCCCTAGCGCATGAGCGGAACTCCATTTTCAAATGTAAACAACATACATGTACACTCCATGATCCCTGAGGACCAGAAAAATATGACTACACAATGATGAAGTACGGTGCGACTTTTTACAGCCGCCACACAGGCACTTAACACCAGCTGTAGTAAATAATATTAAACTGATGAAAGGGAAAGCCCTCAGGAAGCATAGCCTGCACGAGAAAACAGCAGCCCCGGTTTTATTGAAGCTGTTATCAGTAGTAATGAATGATGCCACACCACTGACGCCCCCTAGCGCATGAGCGGAACTCTATTTTCAAATGTAAACAACATACATGTACACTCCATGATCCCTGAGGACCAGAAAAAAAAATAGTTATGTATACAGCTGTCATACATAACGAGCAGGTTTGTTCACTAGGTAAATGTGTGTAACAGGGGTTCAGCGGTTAAGATTTGAGCTGTGAATCATGATACTAAGGGTTCGAATCCGGCTGAAACTGTATATATATTTTTTGTTGTTGACATGTCTACTCATTCCACAAACGTTGAATACTGTTTTTTTCTTTAAATGTGTTGCTAAAGTTGCAAACATTTTTCCATAAGATCGATATGCTGATTATTTACGCATTGCAAATTATATACAGGTGAGCAATCAAGTTTATAAATTTATAGGAGAGCAAGAAACTCGTTCTTTTTTGTGCCTATTTTTAAGTATTCATTTAAACATGACAAAAATATTCCGTCCACGGTATTTGAACCCTTGTCATCAACTTCGCAGTCAAACTCCTATACCACTGAGCTACATATATTGTTATAGAGCTAGATTGATATAAACATATAATTCATTGACAAAAGGTACATCCATCCCTACTGTACAATAATGTCAAACCTACGGAGATTATCTAATTTTTATGAGGAAAGGTCAGTGCAAGGTCAAATAAATCAGACTATACCAGACTTGTTATACTGTACAATATACTTTTCGAAAATGTCTTGTTGACAATATTTAGTATTGCAAGAAAACACCACACACATGTATTTTTATACTCAAAATGTACAACATACATGTATGTATTTGAAATGCTGTTTAAGTGGCACCAGCGACGCCAACTATCACCGCACAGGCTGTTGGTTCTATCGGGGAACCTCTAACCTTGACCTGTCTTTCTGCGAATGGCTACCCACAGCAGACTGTAGAATGGTATCGCGGAACCGTTACCGACAACATCAGACTTGTTGGCAATGTCACAGTTGTACAAGACGGGCTGTTTAACGTTACCAATACGTTAACGTTCACCACGACAAGCTCTGACAATGGTGTCAAGTTCTTATGCCAGTCTGCATACACGGGTGAACCACAGCTTATCCGTCAGGCGGATGTTGTTCTTGGTATAATAAGTATTAACTATGGTTGTAGCCTAAAATATATGTGTACATTTGACTTAGGCATACTTAGTGTAGCATTAACATGATCATTAAAGTCGACAATGGTCCCCTAAATCGATGCCCATATACTTTCTTGTGTATAGATAATAACCGATGTTTATTGTGAAGGATGAAAAAAGCAGGTTTATTAAACAGAAAAGTGTTTATGTAAACGTAAATGTGCCGAGAGAAAAATGTTTAGTTTTAAGGAAACACAGACGTCTGTACCATTCAATACAGTCTTTAAATTTAAGCATTCCAAAGTCGTAATAGTTTTGTTTAGTCAATATTTATTTTTAGAGTATACCATCATTGACTTCGCGACTTTACCTGTTTAAAGATATACCTTGATATACAGTAATGTGTTTTATTATTTCCATCAATATTTTTTACATGAAACAAAAAAGCATTTATGCGACCTTATATAAATATAACGATTTTAGAAAACTATAAGATCTTTTTTACATAAGTGTTTAATTCAAATACACCCATGATTTAAGAGCAACCACAACTACCAGTCATAACACTAATGGGTTCTTCAGTTGAAGACCGGAATGCGACCGCCATTGCGCGCTGTACAACCTCAGGCTTCTGGCCGGCGTCAATCAACGTCGTATGGACGTTTGAGAACGTTACTCGAGAGTCGTCAAGTCTGACCATCGTAGACCTTGGAAATCATTCGTTTTCCGCGACATCGGATTTTGTTACCTCCGTGAATAGGAGTCAGAACGGAAAAACTCTGACCTGAAATGTTACTCATGTAACATTGACTTCGCCAACATCAACGTCCGTCAGGATATCAGTCTTATGTAGGTAACGTTTGAATATAGTTGATATCAAGTTACAGTATCGTGTTAAGTGTGTTGTCTTTGACAAACAATGAGAACGCGTATGTTGTTTCACCACGGTTCACCACCATAACCGGAAACAGGGTGATGAATGCAGTTGGGATCAACAAATTGAAGTGAACGTGTTCTACGGATTCCGCTAACCCTGCATTTGCGATACCTTGGTACATAGACGGAAAACCGGTAACCAGTACCATGAAAGTCAACCACGAAATCGGTAAAAATGGCGGACTAGTGACGTCACACGAGTTAGAGTTTGTACCGTCACGTGACATGGACATGGACATCGTCAGTTCCATTTTACGATCACTAGTTCATTAGTATCCTTATTAAGCACTAGAGATATAGTTTTGCAAGTAAGGATAGCTGTTGTCTACATGTATACATGAACAGTTAAACTGTTTAAAAACTGAAAGAGTAAGTTAACAATAGTATTCCGTAATTGTATGTTTATATTATAATTATATATGTTGCTAGATGCACCTGTTGTTTTTCTGTCGACCGATGACTTCGTTGAGAACCAGGACGGTTGGTTAAACTGCATTGTATCCAGCAAACCAGAATCGAACTTCACGTGGTATAGAGTGACGTCAAAGTTAAAAGAGATAACTGAAAACCTTGTAAGAGGAACCAACTTTCTCAGCTATAGAATAAACGCAATTTTAAAGGAGAACAACGCCTTGTATCGCTGCACAGCAGACAACGACATTGGAGTGATCGTTAGCGAACGATCGTTAAAAGTAACAGGTACACGTGATGATAGCAAGGAACGGCTTATATCGTTCTTTTCAATTTATGTTTCCAAATAAACATGCATAAATTTCTAAATCTATAATAAATCATGTCCTCTGTTAAATTCAAAGTGTGAGTAGGTCTACATATAATGATAATAATGTAAAATATGACAGGAAGCAAATGTTTAAGTCATTTTGTATAACAATAGTATTTACCGTTGGTAATAGATGGTCAGGCACACTAGTTTATTGCAAGTGTAACATATTTATGAGAACTAGTATTGTCAAAAAATAAACACAACCTCTAGGAAGAAACACTATATAATGATTAAATATTGCAGCACCTTTAGCAGCGGACTATGTGGGCGGCTGCAGTGGTCCGCTAGTCGCCGGTGTGGCTGTTGGAAGTGGTATAGCTTGCTCGGTCATCACCCTCCTGGTCACAATGGCCTTTGTCAAACTTCGTAACCAATCACTAGGTATACGAAATAGTGTAATCAAAAGCTAATGCATTGATATTTTGAACATGAATTAAAGTATATTCTTCTTCAACGATATTGCCCTTGCAGATTAAAATTCTAAATAAAATGTGTTCAAATTGCTTTTTTTCAGGCCAATGCAATCAGAAACCCAGCTCAAAGCTCGTACTTTATTTTTTATGTTTGTACAATATCCGTATATATGCAAAAATATCTAATCTGAACCTTCTTTGTTTAATACGACATAGATAGTTAACTCAAATACATATTTAATACACAGCTTTGTTTTTAAGTTGCATGAAATCTCATTTTGCAAGCGCATTACACGTAATAAAACTAACTAAAATAACACAAGAAGACATTATTACAACTATTTAGTAAATTAAGTTTCAACAAAAAAGAAATAACGACGATTCAGCTCGATATAAATTGCCACTATATAAGTTTCGTTGCACCCGTTTAAATTTGATGTAACCGCGTAAACATTCGGGTGACCGCGTTTCATAATAACAAAAACATGTTTGCAGGCAAATTTCATGTTATAGTATGTGTACCATCTGTAATATTACAGAGAAGATCAAACTGTCCCGGACCCGAGCCGGACGTACGAGACGCTAGAAGAGGTTCCGCCTGACACCTTCTACCAGATACCAGGTAATAAGAGAACGATGTGTATATAATAGACAATTTTCAATGTTAAATCCATATTTGTAACAAAACATCATGTGTTTATTGCTTAACGTGTTTTGATAAAATGGTGTTTCGTTTTCTTTTTCAAGTTGCGTCAGGTCTACAGCAAACAACGACGACACTATGAAAATGAATGTTTGGGCTGTATGTCTGCAGTTTAGTTTAATGGTCACACCTCCGATAAAAGACACAATATTTGAACTTTTCTAATTTTATCTTTGCTTATTAATAAATAAATTATTCTGGAAAGCACGTTTTCTTACTCCGGAAGACGCTTTGAGCAAATTTGTTCAAGTGTTAAACATTAATTACATTTTTCATCTTAACGCAAACATGTTAGGGAGTCTGTTTCAGAATTAAAAGAAATTCAAATATATTTTTTATATTATAATTGTTTTTTCTTAAATTTAGTGTGTGTTTAAAGTTGTATGGCTTTCATATTCTTATTGCTTTGTGTGTAAATGTTTAGCCTTGTTGTTGCACCTGTATCAGTTTTTGTTCGAGTTTGCCTTTCAAAAAGAGGGTCGCATGTGTGTTTCCTATGTTGTAAGAAATGTCCACTCACGATCAGCTAAAAGAGTCACATAATCTGTAAACAAAATCTAGACATGGACGACAATGGGTTTAGAATTGAGCGATCGGCTGTGATAGCCGTCTTCAAGTGTTATGGGATATACATTACTACTCACCCACTTTTCGGAGTGGAATACATCTTAATTCAGCTTAGCCCAATGATCAGTTCTGATGGACCACCATATTTCTTAAATCAACACGAGTACATTTCAATGAACATTACGCCGGACCTCCCATTTCTAAATATTTATAATCCGTTTACCAATGAAAGGATTTGCTATACTTGGACAAACATAGTCGCATGTCTTTGAACACAAAAGATTACGTTGTTAAACAAATTAGCCACTTGTCTAAGGGCGTGGTTAAGGTCACCTCAGCGTAATGTCAATTGGGGGTGAAACATGAAAAGTGGCGAATCTTGTCCGTACAGGATTCCCCTTTTCACTTTCATTTCCCGAACGGAAACAAACCAGCAAAGTATTAAAACAATGGGGAAAATCTTTTTTATATACATTTACAGTTCCTTGCGGTATAAAAACGTCTTTTTAAATATTGTTTTAAAATTTTATCATTTAACTGTTACACTAAGTATTTCTAAAAAAATGATCTTATGGTGTGATGGTCAATGTAAATATTCATAGATGAGATATATCTTATATATGATTTTGTTTATTTTATATAATTACATCATAAAACATAATTCTTTGTCAATTTTCAGACTTAAATAGTCAACAAAGTGTGTCTTAACTCAAACTTAAGGTGTTTATTTAAAAAGAGGTAAAACGAAACGTCATACTTATGTTATCGTCAAAGATTGTATGAAGTTTTGGTACATTTTAACAAATAATCTGCTTCTGAATGTGTAACATGGTACAGGTATGTAATGAATGTTCTTGTTTAAGTTTTGTCTTCTTGTGCAATAAAAAGAACCTCAACATATCCCTGATTAACGTGTCAATAATGCAGCTGCGTCATAGAGTTTCTATTTTAAGAAATTCTGGAAAAATATTTAATATGGGAGTACATTGGGCCTACAATAAAATATTGCCGCGGCAAAACATATTTTCTACAAAAAAATGTTCCTACCTACCGACCAAACCCAAACCCAAACCAAAGCATGGACGGCTGGAGGGGCAACAAACAATATTCTAAGTCTGGCCTAACTAGAAATAAACCTGTTTATTTTAAAGAAAGGGTATCGAATGTTTTTCACCAACCCTTATTGAAAACATATTACAAACAATCATCAAGTAACGCTACCATAGTAACGTTTTTTTCAGGTCGCAAACGTGCGCATAAAAAATACACGAGAAACATTGAATTCCATAACTTTGCAGTAAACAACTCAGTCGCGTGTTTGGAGAATTTCTAAATTATGGAATCCTTTTCCCATATTTTTAGTGTAGACGGAGTCGTAATAACATGTTTTTGCATGCCTATATAATGCACTTCCGGTTTAGCAGGGCCATTTTGCTCGATGTTTGAATTTAAAATATTCAATATTTAGCAACTGTATTGTCTTTAGGTTGTCACCATATGATAGAATATATTGTTTCTAACATGTATTGCCTACTTCTAAATAAAAAATAAACGGAAATGGAATCGTGTATATAATTGTCAGCTAACGAATGAAAGTAAGTCTGAATTTTACACTTCACAACTTTGGCCACTTGGGCCTCGGGTTTCAAATAAAATGTCCCGTCTTGTCACCATAATATTATTTAACAGCCGAATGTTGTTGCAGCAAGCACATTTGTCTATAAAGACTAACAGTTAACAAGTTTGTTAGTGCATATCTCCTGGAATATCCTTGAAAAGTGTCATTCATTTCCCTGGCACTTTTTTTATGACGTTCTAAGTTACAAATAAAAAAGTCGTTGGTTTTGGAGTACGATTTGTTCTATCACTGTAAATATCTGCAAACTTGCAATCTTCAGCTTGATTTCTGTAACGTTTTCCATTCTTGAGCGCACTTTTGTGAATGTTTGGGGAATTGCAGATTTATCTGACATTAATAAAATCACAAGGCTTACTGCTGGAAATGGCAACAACAAGTGTTATGTTGACACATTTATTTCCAGCAAGCAACAGCGCACATGCATTAGAGAGATTACATGTCAACTTCTTAGATAATAATTTATTTATTTTGTATCCAACCAACCAACCAACCAACCAACCAACCAACCAACCAACCAATCAACACACCAACCAATCTACACACCAACCAATCTACACACCAACCAATCTACACACCAACCAATCAACACACCAACCAATCTACACACCAACCAACCAACCAATTAACCAACCAACCAACCAACAAACAAACAAACACACCAACCAACCAATCAACACACCCACCAACCAACCAACCAACTCACAAACCAGTCAAAACTAACCAACCAACAAACCAACCGATAACCACATCAACCAATTAACCAACCAACCAACCAATCAACACACCAACCAACCAACAAACAAACAAACAAACAAACAAACAAACAAACAAACAAACAAACAAACAAACAAACAAACAAACCAATCAACCAACCAACCACCCACCCACCCACCTACCCACCCAACCAACCAACCAACCAACCAACCAACAAACAAACCAACCGATAACCACACCGACCAATCTACCAACCAACCAATATACACACCAACCAATCACCACACCAACCAACCAACAAACAAACAAACCAATCAACACACCAACAAACCAAAAACCAACCAGCTAGTGTTGTAGCAAGTGTGCTGCTATTGGTAGAAAAAAAAGTGAAAAACTGGTTTAAACCTGTATATTGTATTTATGCAAGAACATAAAATTAATACATCTAGTTAATGAGACAAAAATGTTATAAGGTGTAATAAAACTTGTTTAAAAAGTTTACTTTTAAAGTTATATTTATTATTACACTGTTAACAGAAAAATGGTTAGTGAGCTATATTGTGTTTAATCATGTTCGGCTCTAAGACATTGTGTAATATGTTGTTATGTTTGCGCTTAGCTTCATATTTCCTCATAACATATACATATTGTATTGTTATGCGTGTTCATTTTTGTACAACAAGCACGATGACTTGCAAAGAGATCTTTATATTTTTATATACGTAATTACACACCATACAAAGATTTATCTATCACACAGGTACTAGAATGAAAGGAAGTTCAACAATCTCGAAGAAACATTTCCCTGCAGACAGAATGTATTTCATGTTGCCATCTCGAATCATTTCTAGTCTATATGAGGCTGATGAGAGTAGGCATTAGCGAAACATTGAAAGCTGGTGTCAGTGCTCTGTTTGTTCACTTACCATAGGAAACTAAACCTTTCACTTTTGTATGTCACTGTTAAAGGTCGCCCAGTACTACATCATTGTGAAGTCATATTTTTCTGGTCCTCAGGGATCATGGAGTGTACATGTATGTTGTTTACATTTGAAAATGGAGTTCCGCTTTTGCGCTAGGGGGCGACATTGGTGTGGCATCATTCATTACTATTGATGAACAGCTTCAATAAAACCGAAGCTGCTGATTTCTCGTGCAGGCTATGCTTCCTGAGGGCTTTCCCTTTTATCAGTTTAACATTAGAATTTTTCGACTATTTTGGCTTAATTCTCAAATGACGTGATTCTGATGACAAGTATCAGCAATTACTATACACTTTAAGGATATAATTTATCATTTCTTAACTTTTAGGTATAAGTAAAGCACTAAACATAATAAAGCAAACTGTGTCACAGAAACAGTAAATGTAATTTGATGAAGCACATCCTGCTGAAAATATCTTCACACAGACCACCTAAACCAATTATAGCTCTGCAAAATATCCCTTAACCACTTGGTCTTAAACTAACAAAACGTATAAGATCACAGGGTTGTATTTATGTAGTATGCTTATTGTATTATGGTCGTGTTGAGACATCCCAGATAACTTTATGGCCAGTTTACCAACTGATGATCATTTTAACAGTGCATGGTCAATTTCAACGCAATGGATAAGTGGTCTGATTGTCAGGTAACAATCTGACCTATTAAACACTTACAAAAGAAAGCGTACTTCCTGTTTGTGATTAACATCATCACAAAAAAGACAAAAGATAAGTACAGAAAGGGGAGGAGATTTAAGTTTTGTGGAACTATGCATTGTGGACCGAAAGTTGGAAAAATACAATTGATTGAAGCACAAATCTAATTCGTATTTATTTCCCTGCAACGCTGCAGCTGACAGAGTTGTTTACTGGTTATGTGAGCGAGACGTGTTGCGGATTGGGGCACTGAACCTTTTCATTACTTTCATTGTGAATAGTCACCTAATTGGACTAGTTCATTAAAGCCTGCAATAGATTTCAGGTCTTTTGACATCGAGGTAGCATGATAAATGGTTTGAGAAGGTATTTCATTTCACACCAAAGCCCTATGCTATGGGAATAGAGCCAGCTTTATGTAATGTTTTTGTAGTTTCATCAACTTACAGACAAAATAGTATACGCGGATTGTAATTAAAAAGTCTGACATATTACCCAATAATTATTATGTTAGCCTCACTACGTCCAGATTTTTCGTTGTGTTTTTATCTTGTAAGTTGACTTGAGAAAGCATGTGCTTTGTGTTCAAGATAAGACTTGCAAGTTTTCCTGCCTCTGTCTGTCATTTCACAAGTAACGAATCTCCTAAATGGAATTTGAAGACATCACGTACTTTCTAACAAAGTTGGCCAAAATAACTGTCCACTGATCCTTGACAATAATCATTCCAAGTTTTCTGTCATCTGTGTAAGATTAATGTACAAGTACTTAGCCTTGTGTTAAGTTTTGCCTTTTTAATCCGACGCCGTTTGTCTTTTTTAAATACATTTCTTGTTTATAATATTTCGTAACAAAAAATAAACATATATGAAGGAAAAAACATTTTTCTTTTCTTGTAATTTTACAATTTACCTGAATCCAGACAGCAAAAAACAGCCTTTTGTGTGAATTCCTTATATATCAAATTTAATAATAAAAATTATGTTTCCTGGTAGACGTATATCTTGATGAACATGACAAAAATATTAAGGTATAAGATATATTTTGGGGTATTTAATATTAGATCTGCGTTATGTTTTCTATTATACCAGTATTATTAGTTTAATAGAAATAACAGTATAGCAATAATAACATTTTTATGTGCGTAGCAGATGGTTAACTAAACGTTTGTGTCTTTCTCCCAAGGTCGAATTATGTTCTACACTGTTTAACTGCGCGCCAACAGTTTTGTATTTCCAGCGTTTTTTAACTTGTATTATGTTATTATAAGCTTAATTATATCAAGGCTTAGTTATTTTTCAAATGCAGCAGGAGAAGCACTTATATTTAAAACATAGTTACATACATACAAATATACTTGTGACAATTTATAAAGATGCATATATTGTAAAGGCCTAATTAAAGACATGTTATTTTTTTTCTTAAATTCTGTATAATGGTCTTGGAACTGAGTTTGGGAAATTAATTAAATTATTAGAATATATCTAGATAGCTTATTTTCTTAAAATTTTAAACATTTATAAAGTTGACTGAAATACTAAATTACCCGGTCTTCATTGTCGATTAGGAATGTACTATATATGTATTTTTGTAAATTGTCACAAAGAATATAATTGTATGTATGTATATATGTTTTAATATGAGTGCTTCTTTTGTTGCATTTGTGAAATTACTAAGCCTTGATAAAATCAGGCATAATAACTAGTTTGTTTTAAGAAATATAATGCTCATAATGTCATGTATGTCATTGTGTGACATTATGATTAACAAACTTGTTTAGTAAGTACATGATCGGTATTTAAACAAAAATATTTAAAAGGTATATGTATATAAAACTTAGAACCATGTTGTATGTTTATAGAAAAATAAGTTAAACAAATGAAAAGCTAATTCCATTCATATAAACGAGAAGAAGGAAACCATAAAATGCACTGAGAAAATTACACAGATGGATTCAACTTCTAATTGCAGACAATAAAACCGAATAATAGGGGCTTTGGAAGTGTAATGACTTAATTTG
>Ga0224511_10004169_pt1 | contig 10807 bp, 6 predicted proteins | sample SF_May12_sed_USG_2_FD_169988 | JGI IMG/M metagenome (GOLD analysis project Ga0224511, IMG submission 169988) | Sediment microbial communities from San Francisco Bay, California, United States - SF_May12_sed_USGS_8_1 | ecosystem: Environmental > Aquatic > Marine > Sediment | place: USA... | reverse complement strand
GTAAACAAGCCTGTTTAAAGAGGAATTTTGAACTCAGCCAGCAGGCCGTCTTGCAAACACACCACTGGGTGCAGTGTACACCTTATAACCTACAGCAGGGCCGTAGCCAGGTTTCTGAAAATGAGGGTGGAGACCCTATTCAGGGCAATAGGAAAGACAACTGTAATTAACCAAGGGCTTGTAGAATAAGGTTCTTGTCCAAATGTTTATAACACCTGATTATTTTGAAGGAAAAGTTTGCCAAAATATTTTGTTTTGATAGGTAAGCAACAAATATTTTTAACAAAGACAAAGTGCTTTAGATGAAGCTCTACTCTAACCAATTATTTAGTAAATTTAAAAATGTAGGGCAGACCAATCTAAATTCTATCAGAAAAACTAACAGATTTATTTTGACCAAAACACATGCCTATTAAATAAATGTCTGCCATGTCACTCCAGGTACTAATGCATAATTTTATACTAATTTGTGATTTACATATAATTTTAAAGCCCATACTTTTTAAATTCCAATAATATGTTCATTATTTCTACCATAAAGGGGTGGCAATTGTACCCCCCACACCCCCTCATGCTACGCCCCTGCTGCCCTATATCTCGAGTGGGGTTGAGACGGTTGTGAGCCAACAATGTAAGTACTTGAGCACAACTAACTCCCCATCCCGGGGTAGAGTTTACATTCAATACCGAACAATGAACTCAGATTGATTTTTCACAATTCAAACATTTTTTTCTGAATCAGTAAATCGCAGAACAAAACAAAGAGATAACGTTTTATTGTATTTATGTATGACTTCTTTTTACGCTCGCCATGATATATGCCTCCTTGTTTAAAAAACGCTGTTGTTAAATCCCCTATCTTTATCTGGTAATCATTTTTGCTGTGGTTAAATAAACTGTAAACTGCTTATTGTTACATTATCTCCGCAATGATTCAAACAAGAACCCCAAAGTCAAGTTTGAAAGTGACAAATGAAATAATTATCAAACACCATTTTCACTTCTTTAAGAAAAGAAAGTGATTAATAGCAGCGTTACAGTACATAAAAATTTGAAGCCACAAGGAAAACAATCAATTAAGTGTGCAAACCAACACATTAAAGACATTTAAATTTAATAACCTGACCAGTAACTATTCTCTGGTTACCGGTAAATAAAAACCTAGTACTACTGCATGTTCTAGTCATTATTAAAAAATCATTATACTTATTATATGAACCTTAAAAATACTGAATGAAAAAAAAAATGAAAAAAAGTATGAAACAAATTGATTAGTTTCTTACGGTATGTGTTTCTATTTGTTTACTTATGCTTTAAAGTTTCACAGTAAAGCAAATCGAATCTCTTGTCTAAACGTTATATGGCCTTTAATTGGAGACATGAAGATAAGTGGTCTTGTTAGAAACAGCTTTAAATACAAGTATCATATAAAATGTTGATAAGTAAAGGGGGTTTAAAGGCTCTTCAACGAATTCAATCTAATGTTTTATTCATATTTTTGCATATTGGTGAACTAAATCTAAATAGCAATGAAATAAGTCACAATCTTTCAAGATTTCGTTATTAGTACGGGATTTTTCCGAACATCATATAAATTTCAAAATTTGTAACTGAAATTGATGAAAATGGCCCTTTGTGAGTCTTAGATAATACCATTACAAAAATAGGTGTTAATTGGCTATAAGTATATTAAAACCATGTACAGTACACGTTACAGAAGTAACAGAACCTAAATAAACTGAAAATGTAAGTGTTCATTGTTTCAGCAAAACACACAAAAATATCAACAGATTTCTGAGAAGTAAACAGATAAGAAACACCTGATATGACCAGACTTGTGTAGAGAGAAAACAGAAAGATGCAGTTTAAAACAGTAGCAAACAGTAACTTACTGCAGACTTACATGTAAATAGTTGCAAAGTTTTCATCTTGATTAATTAAAGATAGATGGTCCTATCATCTACGCATTTTTGTTTTATTTTTCGGACAAGTTTTACTTGTGTTTCAATGATAGTGACAGTCACAGATTGCATTTAAACAAGATGCAGCTATATAGTCATGAATGGTCATCAAAACATTTTCTTGGACTAAGTTGAAACATAAATGTCTTGATATCTTTTCCATCATTTGCATTATTAATTATATTTAGTGTCACTGTTGTTTCCTGTTGTTGTTTTATTGTGTTGTTGTTGTTTTTTTGTTTACGAAAGAGATGTACAACAACATTAAAAGACAATGATTAAAACAAGTTAAATATTATATGACCAGTATAATATTTATTTTCATTAGTGACCATTCCTTTTTAACCAGCTTTTTAACTAGAATATATAATAATATTATAATACAATATTATTTCAATATGCGGCAAAAAGGAGCTAGAAAAGTAAGAAAACACAAACAAAAAAGAAATAAAACAAAAATATACATGCAAATGAGGGTGACACCCCCTTTTGGTACGCAGTATTCAGGGGGGTTAAGCCGGTACGCAGTACGCAAAGGGTCGGTACGCACTACGCACAAATCCTGTTATATAGTTCGCAGACATCAATTTTTCATCAAGAAACACAAGAAATGTGACACATTAATTTGGGAAGGTTGGAAACTAGGGAATCTAACGCGCAAACACATGAAAGCTAACGTTTGAAAGAATGATTGTGCATGTGCATGCAACAGACTGTCATTTTATCTTCTCCATGTAAATGGAAACGCCAAAAATGGTTTTTTGTTGTTAAACGGTACGCAGTATGCAAGACTGAAAAATGGCAGTACGCTGTACGCAAGGCCAAAATAGGACGGTACACAGTACGCAATGTGGGAGGGGGTGTCACCATCGCAAATGATAGAAGTCATGTGAAAACTTAATAATACAGTGACTTTTCGTGAACATTTACTGAACATCTATCCTAGACTAATCACAACATTTTCTTTGTCCATATACATACTGTTTATAATAAAGGGACACCATCGAATGAAATCTGTACGCGCATTTTTTCAGCTAGAGTAGATCTATTCTGTGGTAATATGAACTTAATATAAAATAAACCATGTTCTGACCTACATAACTCTAACATGGCTGTAGTGCTATTGTGTTTTGGGAGTGCAATGTGAAAAAGTTATTTGGCAAACTAAACCCAGACGTCCAAACAAAAAGTGAAGATGTTCAGAAATAAAAGTAAAATCAGCAATATAAAGTCGTTTTAAAGTCTATTATTTAGCTGTAAAAATAAAATTCAATTTTAAAAGGAACTTACCAACACCAGTAGTAATATATTTGTTAGGTCCGCTATTACAGATTGACTAATTAAACAAACAAGAAAAAAATGGGTTTATCCGAAAATAGCGCTACTTTTTATTTTGCAATAACGGCAATCCGTAAACGGTCGAACTGTTAATTTTGGACAGGGTTCTCTCCCCTAGCAAAAAAAGCACGATAAGTGGTCTGTTTTCTTATAGTATTGGGATGCTGAAGGTTTTTAGGGCGAATTTTAAAAACACTAGAGATTCTATATTTCTACGTTTATATAAAGATTGGTCTTTTCATTTAACAAATGGTACCGAAAAAATAATTACTTTAAAGCAATTTAGAAAAAAGATTGAGGCGCGTATCGCGCGTGTGTATACTCGTTCAGAAAATATATATATACAAGTTCAAATATCCTATAAAAACTGAAAGCTGGTTGTGTATCCCCAGAGTGGTAATGGATACGATAGGAACATTTAAATAGCTTTACTCCGTGAATCATTTTCAACTGTCTATGTGGCCAGAGACCTATCTGATGTGGCCAACGGTGTAGCGCGTTTGAGTACGATGCGGGAGGCCGGAGGATGGACAGTGTTAACATAGGCGTTAATATGTAATATTTATGGTGGTGGGGAATGTAGGCAAATTTGCCATTCATTTAATCCTGCGTTTCAACTGTATACTATACACTTATTGTAACGGGGATCTGCAATGCTAAGATTCATTGTAACGTGTGTGATAACAAATAGTTGTGTGAGGAAAATGGATTTATCATATTAAATTCACGCCATGTGTGCAGAACAGCCCCTGAACGTAGACGATCGCTTAGAAGTCACGCACGGTATTACAGTGATATACCCAAGCGTAACGTCAAAACGACGCGTATTTTTGTCTTTTTGATTTTACTAGCGTTTATTTCATCTACAAGCAATTGTTTTACTAGTTGCCTCCATTTTTGTCACACTAAATCAAGACAACTATTATAAAAAAGAATGCCAAAATAGTTTATATATAATAGAATAAACTTTTACGTTGAATAAGAAATCGCAGTATTTGCGAACGTTTGAAATTTATACACATACTATGAAGTTTAACAAGTAAGAAATATATTTGCATGGCCAGAATTACAATATGATTACATTATCACGTTTTAAATAAAGGAATAATTGTCATTATACAATAATTGCGTGTCTGGCAAAACCGCCCTAAATAAAAATAACCATAAATGCATTTTACAACCCGTCTGTGGAATAAATCCTGATTCTAGTTGTTTATATTAAACTTGTTTCAAATTATTGTATACTTCCTGTTAAACAAAGTTTTTAATAGTCGATCCCACGTCTTCTGACGTTTTATTATCCCCCGCCGAAGGCAGAGGGATATAGATTTGGCGTTGTCCGTCCGGGGGTCACAAACTTGTTGGAGCCATATCTCAAAGACTATTACAGATTTGAACATGAAACTTCAGGTGTGTATACATGTAGATCTCATTGAGGAGAAGTGCACTGCATAAGAACTATAACCCTCCACTTCCTAATTTTAGAGTTATCGCCCTTTGTTAGTTTTCATACTGTCCAGGCGTCACAAACTTGTTGGTGCTATATCTCAAAGACTATTACAGATTTGAACATGAAACTTCAGGGGTGTATAGATCTCATTGAGGAAAAGTGCACTGCACAAGAACCATAACCCTTTACTTCCTTATTTTAGATTTATTGCCCTTTGTTATTTTTCATACTGTCTGGGCGTCACAAACTTGTTGAGGCTATATCTCAAAGACTATTACAGATTTGAACATAAAACTGCAGGGGTGTATAGATCTCATTGAGGAGAAGTGCACTGCACAAGAACCAGAACCCTCGACTTTCTAATTTTAGAGTTATTGCCCTTTGTTTTTATACTTGAAATATGGTCTACTGTAAGTTGCAAATTAATGGTTCATATTTAATTGAAGTTATTAAACCAATTAAACATAACTAAGAAATGACACAATGTACAGTTCACATACACATTTCCCTAAATTTCTTCACCTCTCATCAATCAACAAAACCTGTTCGACGGGGGATATCAATTCGACGAATTTGCTTGTTTTCAATATTCTCGTGTTTTACGAGTTTAATTTCGATCTTCAATTCATGTTAAACTTTTCTGTTAAATCAATGAAAACAAATTAACGTCCAAAATTTCAAAGCCTGACATTTTTCCGACACACATTTAGTACTATAAATTAATAATAATTAATATTTTAGACCAAAATTACCCTAAAAATATTTTATCATTTAATTAAATGTCATTGTATTTATTTTTCATTGTTTAAATTAAGCGTAAAAAAGTTAAACGCACAAACGTTCAAAATGCAAAAGCGTTAGATTTTTCTCAGCACACTTAACGCTAAATATTTTACAAACTACAGACATCAAATTTTGAAATAAGAGAAAAACAATACCTGTGTGAATTTATGTTTCAACGATTAGATTAGAGTAGAACTAAACCAAATGTATGTAACGGTACTTAGATTTTCGGGAATTCTTTGTCACATTAAACACTGTTCTATATTACATGTACCTCACCATTTGTATTTGAATAAGAGAATCCTTATTTCCGGTCATTCGGTTATTCGATGTCATTTCGCAAACACGTTCACTGATTTTGATGAGAAAACACATTATGGATTTTAAGTTATTACTTTTTGTTTTAAGGGAGATACAAATTAATGTTACATTTCTCACGTCGATTTCAGTGAGTCAACGTTGCTTAAATAAACTATGAAATGCCCTTTATTGACTTTAGAGACATTTATTAATCTTATAGAATCGTCTTTCTTATTGCATGCTGATTCTGTTGGTATAAGCGGTATTTTTTGTGTTTAACGGTTGTGAAGACACAAACAAAGAAATGTGTCGGTATACGTCATTTTCAATAGGTATATTTAGCATTTCCGTGCGCGACGTCTTAATAACCAGTAAGTGAGACCAGTCAGTTATAGGAGTTTCGAATATTAGAAATTCTTGCGAACGCGGTTTTTCGTCCTGGAATAGTTTAGTTATTTGTATAAGAACCGTTCAAATAGAGTGCGAACGCGAACGCGAACATTTTTTTGTGTTCGCGCGAACGACCGCTTTGATTTCTCCCAGAGCGAATTTTGTCGCGCGTTTTTTTTTGCTATTAATCAATCAGCAAGTACTTTCCATGCATTATATCTACAAATAGAAACGTGTAGCATACGTCTGACTGTTCTAAGAAAAGCTATGCACTAGCATCAGTCTACAAAGATTGTGAAGTTTGGAGAAAAATGTATAACATAATGGACAAGACAGAAGCCATGGCTTTTGAAATTGATAAGAATCACGTACTGTTTGACAAAGCAGACAAAGATTACTCATTAGGAATATTTTGCTTACAAATGCATAACTATGATCTTCTCTGTGTTTGGTTATACCTGCGCCATGATTCCAAAATGACCAAATTTTATATCCCAAGAAACTAAAAGACTATCCGCCTCGAAATCCGTCGACGGTTTTCCGCTTTCGGGTTCGTGCTCTTTTTGAATGGCAAAACCGCTCAAAAGTCGCGTTCTCGTTCGTGTTCGCGTTGGACGCGTTCGCGTTCGCGCTGTGTATAGACGGGCCTTAAATGTTGCAAAATATCAATGTACGAATGTACTTTAGGCTATGTTCCCCAATAATCGTCGCTTGGAACTCGTCATAATTTGAGCCGACATATAACCCCCTCCGGTTGGGTGAGCACTGACTTGTAGACATATACCCCTGGATAAGCTGTCCAGTGGTTTTCACTAACCAAATCCGCCCATAAAACTTTTAAGACGAGAATGGGATAAAACGTGAAACAAAGAAACGAGAATTGTATCTGTTGTATTTATTTCAAGGTACGGGCACCCAACTTGAACTACCCGGATGTGACTGGGTTCCGCTGAGATCCGACGAATTAACCGATGACCGAGAGTGTGTCTGTTACCGAGGACCCGGCAGCACCCCTGAAATAGAAACATATAACTATGCCTTTGACGATATACAAAATTTAAAAAGTTGCCATGGTAAACAGGAAAAAGAGGGAGGGAGGGAGGGAGAGAGGGAGAGAGAGACAGAGAGAGACAGAGAGAGAGGGAGGACCACTTACCTTTTCTCACAGAGCGGGTACCCGGTGTCGGAGTCACATTCTCCATCGTGCCACGTGAAGTCGTACGCCCCGTTCAGCGACAGACAGTCCTCGTGATTATCTTTCGTGGTGGTCGGCTGTCCCGTGCTGCAATATTACAGGCTATCGTAACAACTATTCGGGATTTTTTGTAACCCGAGAATATTTTCATTGGGAATACAATGTACGTGGTCGTGTTAAGATACTTTTTGAGGAATTAATCGAAAAACGCTCGGGCCGTTTCGGCTTTCTACGGCATTATGTTGTACAGATTAAAGTTTTGAGGGAAACCTATATATATACATGTATATATATTATGCTAAAATTAAAATAAACCTTTAACCTAGATACTACAGTAAATGCTCTAAATTATACTCATTCTTTGTATGGCATTGGTAATAAATAAAAAAAATGTTTTCGTTAAGGGACGGTTCTTACGCCAGTATTCATGTGTATAGGCTGACGAACGGGAAAAGTTTGATGTCCACAGTCGACAAGTATGAGACGAATGCGAATATCCTGATTCCCGCACATGTAAATGTACGGGACGAACGAGGTAATAAACATTTACCTGACATCCCAGTCTTGGAAGTTGAGTTCCTCGTCCGTGGCCACCCACTTCCAGATGCCCTCGATATCGGCGTCACTCGCTCCCAGCCAGAACATCGTCGTGTTCCGCGTGGATGTGTCTGTCGGGGTAGAAGATCACAATGCAATGGCCATCTCAATCTCAAACTGGCGGTCGGAAGGTGCAAGCACAGACAAACTTAAACTAAATACAATTAAAACAGTTGTGTTAGGCGAGAGTTCGCGTTCAAAAATAGTAATTTAAACAAAATAAAGGAAGTTTTAAACCATTGAAGGATTGATAATTTTTGTTTCATAAAAGAGGCAAATTGCTCTGCTACAACTTAATGTCACTGATGCATGCTATAGACTGGCGCGACACATATTCGACAGTCGGCGATTATGGATGTCGACAAGCAGCCGTAGTAAGTTTTACTTACTAGGGCGGAATAACTTCCTGGCGAAGTGTATGAGGAAGCGGTTTTCGTTGGCCGACTCTATGGAGACGAGGTTGGCGTCTTTATTGTGGCAAAACGTCTGAATCGTCAAAATTTACGTATCTAAAATTCTCGATATTCGAGTTGTCTTAATAAGGTTACATTTCTGATTTTTTCGAGACACTAACGTGACCATTATTATTATTATTATTATTTTATTATTATTATTATTATTATTATTATTATTATTATTATTATTATTATTATTATCATCATCATTATTATTATTATTATTATAATTTTTGTTATTATTATTATTATTATTATTATTATTATTATTATAATTATTATTATTATTATTATTATTATTATTACATCTATTATTATTATTATTATTATTACATCTATTATTATTATTATTATTATTATTCATCGTAAATGTTCGAGTGTATGTTATCATACCTTTTTCAAATTATAACTAAAAAGCAACCAACTTAGTGTACGTCCATAAAAATGAATATCCCTGTTGACGTCATTTTATTGACGTCACATAATGGCATTACTTACAAGAGCGGCGTTCCAGTTGAGACGGTTTTCATCATAGTAGTAATAGCACGAGCCGTCGTACGGTAGCCACCCGTCCGGACAGCACGTGGTTCTAGCACCACCTGGAGGAAATACCAGTAAGCTACGTGAATAACTGACGTAGGCCTATCGGCAACCCGTATGTCGGAGCATTTGAAATGACGTTTAGTTTGATTAATGCCTGAGGCACGTTACCTCAAACGATACATGTGCTGGCAGCCAGCGATACACAAACTATTCAGTATTATGATTGATCCAGCAATCTGAACACATCGGACAGTGGGCTACATCGCCGATTAGGCGGAATTGGCCGAGCAGTTCCGATTGATTGATCCAGGTGACGTTATGCGTTATGTCGTTGTAAAAGTTCCGCCTTTTGTCGGGCCAAACGTCGTTTCAAATGCTCCGACAGATTGGTTGTCGATACGTCATTGTCACTTTGCACGTGTATTGTCTTGCCGGTCCAACCAGCTCATTTAGATTTTATTGTTTATTTCAGTCTCATCTTTGTACAAATCAAATAACAATACCATATAAAACGCATAAAACTTAAATGTACAAAGCCACTCTTCAAAGAGTTATAAGAGACTAAACATATAATATAACTCTATTTTACAGCACATATAATATTAATAACAAATGAGAGATGGTCTGCGAATCTTGGTGTCGTGAGTTCGCGACCGCGGCCGCTGTACGTGTGGAGGTTTAGTCTTAAAGAATATACAAGCAATATAATTATGTTGTACCAAAGATACAAGCTCCTAATACTCGTCGTTGCAAAATAAAGACAACGAAATTTCAATGATAAATAAACCGATCGTATCATCATTCTCCATATTAACTGTGCAGTTTCATATTTCTTGAAGTCGTTTTCACAGGTCTGACCAATAAAAATCGCCCGATTTTTTATCAAAATCTTAATAATTATTCTATTTCATAGTGCATTGTAGTATTGTGCATGCGCGAATCACTCAGAATTTACCACAAAGTTGCAAACCAAGAAGTATAAAACTAAAACCTTACCTGCAGTAGTTACGCAGGCGGCCCATACACTTATAATCGTCAACAACAACATAGCTTTAACCCGACCTGCCGACTAACCTAATCGGCATGACCTAGTATTCACTGCCTGCGTTCATAGTGCATTTAGTCAAACTGAGTAGACCCCCTATCTCTCTTTGTGAAATTGAACCATTTGACCGTTTATAGAATTTCTAAAACCAATTACGATGTAAGTCTATAAACCCTTTCTTAAGTTAGTAAACAGGAAAGTTAGTAAACAGCATAAATAAATGAAATCCTGGTATCTCTGTTTAACGGGCCTTCGGCGTTTACAACATTGTTTAGGTTATACCACGGCGGTCAGTCCATCTAACTAGAGGTTCTGGTTAGTCAGTACCAGCCTCTTTACAACAAACAACTGACTGTTATTTTCTCCAGAGGGATCCAAAAGTGCCAAATGCTAAAACCCGGGACCGGGTCCCGGCCAGTCCCATCCAATCCCGGGTCCCGGATCCCGGGTTTTAGTAGCCCCCTGTAATACATTAAGTATTACTTACACCAAATGCCGCTCCCGATGTGGCTAGAGCACCTCGCCCTCGGGGGTGGGGGGATTTCTTTTACTGAGCGACGCGCTCGGACGCTTTGCCTATTCGGCGTCGGGGCATACAGATTGTTAGTTTCTATTAGCGGCCCGGTGTGTTCCCCGAACGCCTACTCGTCAATCAAAAATAAATATAGGTCAAGGGGATTATGGGGCCCTCTAAGGGGGCACGGTGTGTTCTCCGAACGCCTACTCCTTAAGTACAGATAGATGCAATAT
>Ga0224511_10004168_pt1 | contig 10807 bp, 2 predicted proteins | sample SF_May12_sed_USG_2_FD_169988 | JGI IMG/M metagenome (GOLD analysis project Ga0224511, IMG submission 169988) | Sediment microbial communities from San Francisco Bay, California, United States - SF_May12_sed_USGS_8_1 | ecosystem: Environmental > Aquatic > Marine > Sediment | place: USA... | reverse complement strand
GAAAATACGGGGCAGTCAGCAGATTAATATGGGGCTCGACGCAAGCGTCTCGCCCCATATTAATCTGCTGACTGCCCCGTATTTTCCCGTATTGGGCAGCAAAACACCCTGTATCTTATAATATTATGCCCCTTATAACTGCGTATGATTTATTTGTTTACCGAACAAATTACTACGGTAAACAAATAACGAGCAAAATGTGAATACACATTATAATAGGCTGTGTTAGGATAGGTATGTATCGAATACAACATAGTCAATGTTGCTGATGACCGAACATAAACTCAACATGTATGGATTAATTAAAAAAACAAATAAAACAAAATAGAATCACATAAATGCAAACAAAAATACCGCAAACCAATATCTACACGGATTTGTCATCCACACATTGTAGTATATGCATATAATCATATTTAAAACCAAATTTATATTGTTTAAAGGACATATCTAGCATTAACTTTCAAAACAATTTTAATTTAATATGTAAATGACCACATTATTCACTGTATTGTTGAGTAATAGCTATAAGGGCATTAAGCTATAGACACACCATCTTTGAACAAGGACTGCAATTATTGCCATTATGCAGTGAACCAAATATCGAGACTTTTTTGCCAAGTCTAATTACGCGCGTTCTGGGTTGATTTGTCTATGCAAATATATTTAGAACTATGTTATTGTATTTACACTTATCGGTACATTATTTACAAAAAAGATCCAATATATGCCAAATTGTTTTAGTAATTCATGCAAAAGGGTCGGCTATTTTGTCCCATTGACGCTGTTTGCTAACTTTTCTCTAATTTTGTATCTCACCTACCATTCACATATTTAAATACCAATGTTCATATATGTAGCTGTTAAGGCATATTTTTTAAATTTAAATCACAGTTTATGTACACTATAATATATATACATTGGATTATTCGTTTGTATCGAACACAAATAATAACACGGCCTTTCGCTCATGCATTTCCCATTTTGTATCTTTGATATATCTGATATATGTATTTGACACTGTGACAATATATGATGCATTAATCCAACTTCAGAATTATTCCCTTACACTTCACTGCCTTATCACAATAAAGGATGACTTACATCTCGAAACAACGCTTCAAGCAACGATGTTGATCACTGCTGTTGCTATAGCTTTGAAGCTCATTTCACACAACGGTTCGTGCAACGATTGCTGCGATTCTAGATTTCTTCACCGTTGTTGCGAAGGATCTGAATTGCAACTACGTCCCCTAAACATTCTGCCAATGCCAAGGTCGATTTTCCTGATTTGGTTTTTGGCATTCACATCAGCCTTAGCCTTTAGGAGTTCATTCATAACCTCGTGATTCCTAAAGGCTACAGCACAGTGTAGTGCTGTCATTTGATGTTTGTTCTTTAAGTTTATGTCAGCACCATTCTTTAAAAGTAAATTTGCAACTTTTCCGTCACCATACTGAGTAGCTGTGTGCAATGGTGTGTTCCGTTTCAAGTCCCTTACATGGGGTTTTGCTTTGAAGTTCAAAAGCACTTCCGTAATTTCGTGTAGTTTTCCTTTCACGGCAAGGTGCAGAGCAGTTCTCCGTTGACCATTTCTAACGTTAACTGAAGCACCATATTCTAGCAGCATTTTTACAGCAACTAAGTCACCGTTTATTGTTGCGATGTGTAATGGTGTTAAGGTATCCTTCAGTTTTATATAAAAATCGGCCTCATTTTCTTCGTCTGCTACGTTTACATCGGCACCACGTTCTAGAAGAAGTTTAACTAGAGATAATCTGCCGCAAAGTACGGCAAGTAGTAATGGCGTCTGTCCACTTCTATTCTTGACATTAACATCCGCTTTGCACTTTATAATCTCTTCTAATATCTCATTATTTCCATACCGAACAGCGAAGTGAACCGCTGTCTCGTTTTTTGCGTCTCCCAGATTCACATCGGCACTGTGTTCCAATAAAAGCTTTACTTCGGCCGTGTTTCTAGAATGTACTGCTATATGCAATGGTGTTTCGCCTGCCATATTCTTGGCATTTACATTTGCATGCCTGTCTAAAAGCTCTTTTATTACGTGTTTATCTCTACACCTAACAGCTTTGTGCAGAACCGTTTCGTTTTCATTGTCTTTAAGGTTTACAGTAGCCCCACACTCCAACATCATTCTAACTTCGTTTAAGTGACCTTTTATAACGAACTGGTGTAAAAGTATTTGATCGTTCTTGACGTTTACGTCAGCCTTGTTCCTAAGCAGTTCCTTAACTATATTTACATGTTTACACCTAATGGCATATTGAAGTGCTGTCATATTGTGATCGTCCGTCGAATTGATATCAGCACCGTTTCTCAAAAGTAATTGGACCACACCTAGTTCACCATTGATAACTTTTCTGTGTAAAGGTGTTAAACCATAATGATGTTTCGCATTAACATCTGCATTGTATTTCAAGAGTTCCTGTATAACGTCCATGTGTCCATCTCGCACAGAATAGTAAAAGGCGTCCACACCTATTCTATCTTTAATGTTTACATCAGCCCCATATTTTAATAGCATTTCGATCACAAATATATCTCCACTTATTGCTTTTTTGTGTAATGCTGTATACCCATAGCAATCCTTTTTATTGACATCAGATTTCCAAATTAAAAGTACATCCATTATTTCATTACGACCATACTCTAGAGCTATGTCAAATGCTGTTTCTTTATTATTGTCCAAAACGTTTACATCAGCTTTGTGTTCCAAAAGTAGTTTTACTTTAGTGTTGCTGTCATTACGTACTGCAATGTGCAATGACGTTGCTCCTTTACTGTTCTTGGCGTTTACATCTGCCTTGTAGTTTATTATTTCTTTTAATATCCCAGCATTTGCGTATCGGATAGAATAGTGAAGCGATGTCTCTTTGTTTTCGTCCGCCAGGTTTACATCAGCGCCGTGTTCTAAAAGACGTTTTACTTCAGTTTCGCTGTTATTACGTATTGCAAGGTGTAATGGCGTCTTTCCTGTATTGTTTTTGGCGTTTACGTCTGCCTTGAAGTTTATTATTTCTTTTAATATTCCAGCATTTGCATATCGAATAGCATAGTGAAGAGCCGTCTCGTTGTCTTTGTTCGCCAGATTAACATCAGCACCATGTTCTAAAAGACGTTTTACTTCATTTTCGCTGTCATTAAGTACTGCAAGGTGTAATCGAGTCTCGCCTTTACTGTTCTTAAAGTTTACGTCAAACTTGCAGTTAATAAGCTTTAATAATAGTTTAGCATTTGCATAACGAATAGCATAGTGAAGCGCTGTTTCCTTGTTATTGTTTGCTAAGTTTACATTGGCACCGTGTTCTAAGAGAAGTTTTACTTGAACTTCGCTGTCATTTCCTACTGCAAAGTGTAATGACGTCTCTTCTGTACTGTTCTCTACGTTTAGATCTGCATTGAAGTTTGTCATCCCTTCTAATATCTCAGCATCGGCATATTGAACAGCATAGTGAAGCGCTGTCTTGTTGTTTTTGTCCGCCAGGTTTACATCGGCACCGTATTGTAAAAGAAGTTTTACTTTAGTATTGATGTTTTTACTATCTGCAAGGTGTAATGTCATTCCTTCTGTACTGTTCTTAGCGTTCACGTCTGCCTCAGAGTTCCTTATCTTTTCTATTATTTTAAAAAATGCATACCGGATAGCACGGTGAAGCTCAGTCTCTTTATTCTCGTTCACTATGTTAACATCGGCATCGTGTTTTAAAAGAAGTTTAAGTTTAGTGTTGCTTTTTATCTGTGCTGTACTGTATAATGCCGTATCTCCTGTACAGGTCTTGGCGTTTACGTCCGCATTGCGGTTGAATAAATCTTTTAATATCTCAACATTGGCATACCAAACAGCATAGTGAAGCGTTGTCTCGTTGTCTTTGTTTGTCGGGTTTACATCGGCGCCGTGTTCTAAAAGACGGTTTACTTCTGTTATGCTGTCATTACGAACTGCAAGGTGTAATAGCGTCTCTCCTGTACTGTTCTTAAATAATTTGCAGTTTGCTATCTCTGATAATATCTCAATATCTGCATACCGAATGGCATAGTGTAGCGCTGTCTTGTTGCTTTCGTCCGCCAGGTTTACATCGGCACCGTGTTCTAAAAGCAGTTTTACTTCAGTTTTGCTGTTCTTATGTACTGCAATGTGTAATGGCGTCTTTCCTGTATTGTTTTTGACGTTTACGTCTGCATTGAAGTTTATTATCTCTTTTAATATATCAACAGCTGCATGCCTGATAGCATAGTGAAGCGCTGTCTCGTTGTTTTCGTCTGCCAAGTTTACATCGGCACCGTGTTCTAAAAGCAGTTTTACTTCAGTTTTGCTGTTATTATGTACTGCAATGTGTAATGGCGTCTTTCCTGTATTGTTTTTGACGTTTACGTCTGCTTTGAAGTTTATTATCTCTTTTACTATATCAACATATGCATACCTGATAGCATAGTGAAGCGCTGTCTTGTTGTTTTTTTCTGCCAAGTTTACATCGGCACCGTGTTCTAAAAGAAATTTTACTTGGCATTGTCTGCCATCACGTATTGCAAGTTGTAATGGCGTCTTTCCTGTACTGTTCTTGACGTTTACGTCTGCCTTGAAGTTTATTATCTCTTTTAATATATCAACATCTGCATACCTGATAGCATAGTGAAGCGCTGTCTCGTTCTTTTCGTCTGCCAAGTTTACATCGGCACCGTGTTCTAAAAGAAGTTTTACTTGGCATTGCCTGCCATTACGTATTGCAAGTTGTAACGGCGTCTTTCCTGTACTGTCCTTGACGTTTACGTCTGCCTTGAAGTTTATTATCTCTTTGAATATATCAACATCTGCATACCTGATAGCATAGTGAAGCGCTGTCTTGTTCTTTTCAGCTGCCAAGTTTACATCGGCATCGTGATTCAATAGAAGTTTTACTCCAGATGTGTTTTCAGCATATACAGCTGCGTGTAATGGCGTTTGTCCGGTCGTGTTAGTGGCATTGATGTCCGCCTTGTAGGAAATAAGATCTTTTATTATCTCATCATTGCCATAGCAACAAGCATAGTGAAGCGCTGTCTCGTTCTCTTCGTCTGCCATGTTTACATCGGCACCGTGTTCTAAAAGAAATTTTACTTGGCATTGTCTGCCGTGAAGTATTGCAAGTTGTAATGGCGTCTCTCCGAAACTGTTCTTGACGTTTACGTCTGCCTTAAAGGTCATTATCTCTTTTAATATTTCAATATCTCCATACCGCATGGCGTAGTGTAGCGCTGTCTCGTTCTCTTCGTCTGCCAGGTTTACATCGGCACCGTGTTCTAAAAGAAGTTTTACTTGGCATTGTCTGCCATCACGTATTGCAAGTTGTAATGGCGTCTCTCCTGTACTGGTCTTGAAGTTTACGTCTGCCTTGAAGTTTATTATCTCTTTTAATATATCAACATCTTCAAACATGATAGCATGGTGAAGCGCTGTCTCGTTGTTTTCGTCTGTCAAGTTTACATCGGCATCGTGATTTAATAGAATTTTTACTCCAGATGTGTTTCTAGCATCTACAGCTGTGTGTAATGGCGTTTGTCCGGTGGTGTTAGTGGCATTGATGTCCGCCTTGTAGGTAATAAGCTCTTGTATTATCTTATCATCTCCATAGCAAGAAGCATAGTGAAGCGCTGTCTCGTTCTTTTCGTCTACCAGGTTAACATCGGCACCGTGTTCTAAAAGAAGGTTTACTTGGCATTGTCTGCCGTGACGTATTGCGAGTTGTAATGGCGTCTCTCCTGTACTGGACTTGACGTTAACGTCTGCCTTGAAGTTTATTATCTCTTTTAATATCTCATACCTTGCAAAGCAAACAGCAAAGTGAAGCGCTGTATTGTTGTTTTTGTCCACCAGGTTTACATCGGCACCGTATTCTAAAAGAAGTTTTACTTCAGTTTGTCTATTTTTAAATACTGCCAGGTGTAATGGCGTCTTCCCTGTATTGTTCGCAACGTTTACGTCTGCCTTGTAGTTTATTATCTCTTCTACTACCTCAGCATTTGCATACCGTATAGCATAGTGAAGCGCTGTCCCGTTGTCTTTGTTCACAAGATTTACATGGGCACCGTGTTGTAAAAAAAATGTTACTTCTGTTTTGCTGCATTTACGTACTGCAAGGTGTAATGGCGTCTCTCCTGCACTGTTTTTAACGTTTACATCAGCAGCGTTATTTAAAAGAAGTTCCATTGTATGAATATCCCCATTAGATTCAGCGATTTGCAATGGTGTTCTCCCACAGTCGTCGCTGGCATTGCTATCTGATCCACTGCGACGAAGAAGCTCTGCCATAAGCACCGAGTCTTGAATTCTGGCAGCAACATGAAGAGCTGTCTCTTTTCCATGTATCATCTGGTTCACATCCTTACAGTGTTTTAACAATGTTTTTACTGCATCAGTTAAATTATCCCGTTCCGCTAGTGCTAGCGGATATGACCAATACTCATCTTCAAATCCATCTTCTTCATCCGAAAGAGAAACACAACATAAGCCATCGATTTCAGCTCCCTCAAACTGAACTAACTCTTCTAATAACACTGGCAGTTCATGCATAACAATGTTTATACTATGGCCCGATACTTTAGCGCCATATCTAAAGATATAATTTATTCTGTGTACCATCTCTTTTGCAAGAACAAAATGCTTATTTTCCAATATAAAGTCCAAAAGGTACATGTGCGTTTCACCGATAAAATACTTGTTAACGGGAGCATTCAACTGCACTAAGTATTTACTTTTGTCGTCTCTAAGAATGAATGTAACGAACGCGTTTACAAATACTTCATTTTTAAACGATTTGTGTCCAAGAAGCTCCACATCTAGATCAGGCTGTGACTTGCTTGCTTTAGCATTGCAACCATCACGACAAATCATTCTAACAAATTTCTCGCACAGGTCTGTATACATTCTTTGTGGGACTGTTATTTTAAACTCGCCTTCATCAGACAGAGTCAAACGCTCCATTAGAAAGTCCCGTTGACAAAGTTGAATGCATTCTGTTGTTCTATGCCCACCTAATACAACGCCTACCATTTCTCCTATCACATTGTGAGTAAAAGTGTACTCCCCTAAGCGGTTTTTATACAACAGTAAAAAATTTGAATACGCATCCAATGCACATTTAATGGTTTCAATTAGCTGAATGTTTATATCAATTCCAAAACAGTCCGCAATTTCATGAAAATGTACTGATACGTTTTTCGGATTTCTAATATCGCATTCATTAATTGTTTTCGTTCGTTCGGACCAAACAATTACTAAGGCTAGAAATTTATAAAATTGTTCAACGTCTTTTGATTTGTACAGCTGCTCAATATAACCTTTAAAATGACTCTCCGGCCGCTGAAAAAAATCAGACCCAAGACCTATCATTGCCTCGGTCGCAAAGATTATTGAGCATTCTGGAAAGCCGAAAACACATTCATCTCTCTTGCTCATCACACCTCTAGCGTTCCTAACACATTGGTCCAAGTTAATGTCATGCCTGTCAAAAGTGTTTTTCATTCCTTTTCTTTCAAGAACCGCTTCCAATATAAGCTTCATATCTTCTGGTGAAATGTCGAGTGAATCTAGACAAAGGATGTACTCGGAATCTTCCCTGAATAAAGTAATCTTGTCCATATTCTCTCTTGCTTCTTCCTTGATGTAATGTCGAGAGGTAATAATGACGTGCAGTTCCCTTTTCTTCACACGTTGCTCAAGATCGCTAAGAACTGTCTTCCAGTCTTTCAGGCGCTCATGATCCAGGGATATGCCCCCAAATATATCGTCAATAATCACAGTGGTAAAACATTGCAACGACCAGTTGATGTCTTCCCAGTCCCGAGCACATTCTAGTTTGACACAATGTTTTCGGTCTGCGGAACATTCAAGAGCAAGATTTGCAGCCGTGGCCGTCTTGCCTTCGCCAGGGTTTCCTGTTAATATTACCAAATGTTTGTCCAAAAGTATATCTATTGCTTTTGAGTAGAGTTCCGTTTTCACGAAATGATTGTCTCCATTTGATTCAAGAAAATTTAGGGTTGCGTCTGTAAAAACAAAAACAAAAACACATATAAATGAAAATAAGAATATATTTACTAAAATTCAGCATTTTACTTAAATTTGAAAATATTTAACAGCCAGTTTCAAAAGTTTGATAGAAATAAATATTATCCTAGATCATACATTATGACTTTTTAGTTAACTCCGACTTGTTCCTAGAAGGAGTATTATTAAAAACATCGAATTTCAAAATTATCTTTTTTTTTCAAAGTCGTATTCTAAGTACCTCGCAAGTTTTTCATTTTAGGGGTAAACTGATCCAGTGGTCTTGTTCTGAGGTCTTCGATTTCATTGTTCAGATTAGTCAAACCGCAAGGAGTACCAAGTGCCACAATAGCCTGAAACGAAATGGACAAAGCTTGCATACTTTATATGTTTTACACAGTATCTGGGCAATTCTTCTCTTTTGTCGAAAAGAGCTTATAACCGGACAATTTTCCTGACATGTTTTAGATGCGATTTATTTCCATCCATGCAATTGCCATACCGCATGTATTTATAAAGTTTTTAAAGATATATTTATCTTTTTCAATATAACGAACGAGCACAAAGAAATATTGTTCTTAAAGGCTTATAGTACAGTTTACAGTTTATATTTTTCGCCTATAAAACAGCGCTGCGGTTTTAAAAACCCGGCACCCGGAACCCGTTGTCCGATGGGATCCGTTCCAGGGTGCTAGCATTTGGTACTTTTTACGAAAATTAGTCAAGAAAAATGGTAGGAAAGTCTTATTTTGTTTTGTAAAAGTACACAATTCTCTCTAGGTTTACTGCCTATTACTGTTTTAAGAAAAGACTTTGTAAATTGTTTCTGATTAATATTAGAGAATATTTCAATATAAACAAGAGGGCCCAGAGGGCCCTGGAACGCTCACCAGAGACAGAAGATTTTAATGAGTTTCCTTTTTTATTGTGTTATGTACAACAGGCGACACCTGGGAGGTCTAAATCTGAAGGCTATAGTTTTAAAATGTATTTTTTCTAAGATTTGACCTGGTGACCTATTTTTCACCCGACATGAACCATATTCAAACTTGGCCTAGATATTGACCAAGTTTCATCAAAATCGGGTCACAACTATGACCTCTAGACTGAAAACAAGGCTTTCGAAAGATTTGACCTCTTGACCTAGTTTTTAAGCCAACATGACCCATTTAAAAACTATTTCACATAAATGATCACCATGTTAAGACAACGTGTCGCGCACAACATTTGGGTCGCTACATTGAAGGTCAAGGTCATAGTATGACTGTCAGCAAAATAGTTTCCGGCCCATAACTTTGTCATTTGAAGTCGAATTTTACAACTATTTCACAGGAATGATCACCATATTGAGACAATGTGTCGCGTTCAACATTTGGGTTGCTACCTTGAAGGCCAAGGTCACAGCATGACCTTGCATCAAAATCGTGTCTCGCCCAAAACTTTGTTATTTGAAGTCTGATTTTACAACTACTTTTGACAAATTACTTCTCTGTGTCCAATACCTATTCGGGGAGCATTGCCCGGTTCCTGCCGGCTCTTGTTTTAAACCCAACATAATCCATATTCGAATTTGGCCAAGATATTGTCAAGTCAAACATTCTGATCAAGTTTCATCAAAATCGGATTACAAATGTGGCCTCTAGAGTGTAAACAAGAATTTCCCAAGATTTGTTCTGATGAACAAGTTTTTGATCCGACATGACCCATATTCGAACTGGACCTAGATATTGTCAAGACAAACATTCTGACCATGTTTCATTAAAATCCGGTCACAAATTCTGCCCCTAGAGTGTAAACATTTTTTTTTAAGATTTGACCTGGTGACCTACTTGTTAATCCAACATGACCTATATTCGAACTTGGCCTAGATATTGTCGAGACAGACATTCGATCAAGTTTCATCATAATAGGGCTGCAAATGTTGCCTCTAAAGTGTTAACAAGAATTTCCTAAGATTTGTCCTGGTGACCTAGTTTATTAGCCGACATGACCTATATTCAAACTTGGTCAAGATATTGTCAAAAATACATTCTGACCAAGTTTCATAATAATCCGGTAACAAATGTGTTCTTTAGAGTGTAAACAATAATTTTCTAAGATTTGAACTGGTGACCTACTTAACAAGAGGGCCCTAAGGGCCCTAGGTCGCTTACCTGAGGAAAAGGTCAAGGGTCAAGGTGAAGCCATTATATTGATATAACCAAATATTGGTAGAGAACTTATAGATGATGTTATTATATACCAAATATGAAAGCTCTGGGCATTGTTGTTTCAGACAAGATTTTTGAAAATTGCATTTTGAAAACCTACTTTTTGACCCCGTGACCTACATATGCAACCAATCAGAATCATTTGAACCATTTTGGAGGGGGGCCACCGAGGGACCATTCCTGTTGAGTTTGGTCAAATTACCATTAGCGGTTCAAGAGAAGATCGATGTCGTTTGAACTTTTTCTTATATAATTCAATGTAAAATTGTGACCCCCCGGGGCGGGGTCAATTTTGACTCCAGGGGCATAATTTGAACAACTTTGGTAGAGGACCTCTAGATGATGCTATATACCAAATATGAACGCTCTGGCCTTGTAGTTTCAGACAAGAAGATTTTTGAAAGTTTCATTTCAAAAACCTATTTTTTGACCCCGTGACCTACATATGCAACCAATCAAAACCATTTGAACAATTTTGGTAGGGGACCACCCAGGGACCATTCCTGTTGAGTTTGGTCAAATTACCATTAGCGGTTCAAGAGAAGATGTC
>Ga0224511_10004167_pt1 | contig 10808 bp, 4 predicted proteins | sample SF_May12_sed_USG_2_FD_169988 | JGI IMG/M metagenome (GOLD analysis project Ga0224511, IMG submission 169988) | Sediment microbial communities from San Francisco Bay, California, United States - SF_May12_sed_USGS_8_1 | ecosystem: Environmental > Aquatic > Marine > Sediment | place: USA... | reverse complement strand
GTCAGATAGATCCAGGATTAGCTTACAAAACGTCATTGTCAATGTTGTGTTTATTTAGATACACTACCAAACAAACTGCAAAAAGTAGCCAAAATTGCGTACACGCCCAGTATACCTGAAATAGACAGACAAATTACTCCTCCCAAGCATAACACTTGGAACTCCAAGTGAACATTTCATGGCATAAAGCACTTTCCATAACGCTTCATGAATTTGCATATCACACCAAGTTTCAACATAGACCGTCTCTGTAAAACAGCCTCTGTTTTACTTTTTTCTTGTTATTATTATACTAGTATGTCTAATAAATCTAACCAATCGACACTCTTCATTTGTACCTCGTGACCGTCCAATATATTCCCGTATTGGATAAAAAATATGTATTATTCTCATATTGGACGGATAGGTACACGTACACTAAACGTGGATAGTCTGGTTTCCGATTTCAATATCTAACGAATTAAGACCGGAATAGATGACTGTATAAAAAAACGGTTATTATATATATATTCTGTACAATACGGAATATAATTGGACTTAACAGTACACAGCTTGAAAAGTCATATTGGACGAGCCGATAAGCTTTTACTTGTATATAATAACATTTCAAGCTGTGTACTTGTCCAAATATATTCCCGTAGTGTACTGTAACAGTAAAATGTATAATAACCTATAACAATCGGTCGTACCAATAGTGACAAATCAGTTTGTGTCGCGTTATAGACTACTTCATTACAACAGTGCAGAACATACAACAACACTTACGTCAAATTGTACTCCGCTGTTGAACACTCTATATATAGTAAAGACATATTTTACAGAATATTCAAAACGAACATTGGATTTGAACCTGACTTTAAACCGCACCAACCTCTATAGTGTATTTTACAATTACATTCCGAACAGACTCCTAGTGAAACCCGAAGTTGGAATCCACACAATAAAAAATCATGTTAAAACTGTATAAATAAACTCGGTGAGGCCTAAATTAAGAAATACTTTGTTTGCCCTTTACCGACCCTAGATTTTTGGATTGGGTCGGTCGGTAGGAAAAATGTTATTTTTTTCAAGCATTATCCCTCAAAAAGGTAGATCCGGCAAAACAACTTGTTTGTACTTGTACGTAATATATATAAAGTATATTTATTTATTTAATATTCCAACGTGTTACTTTAACCAGTATATACATATAATGTATATAGCATGGTAAAATGTATAAATCTTGTACTTTTATATATTGTACTGAGTAGCATATTTGATAATTTTCGTTCGCTATATAGCTTATGCATCTCTTCACGTTCACACTGGTACACATGTAGTCATCGAACGCCTTAACCCCACCATGTGCTAGCTTCTTGCATGCTTGTAGATCTAAATATTTGGTGTGTTTATGTAGAAAGCTTACTAAACATATTTTTTTATATTATGTATTTTGTTGTATATTTGGTTGTTGGTTTTCATTCACATTAACATCTATCCTCTTTTAACATAAACACTATCATTCACATGAAAGGAGATTGCAAGGCAGAACCAAATCTGTGTAAAAGGGGAGGGAGGCATTTGTTTTGCAAAATAAATGTTTTAACCAAAAAGTTGTTTTTTTTGTTGACTTTTGTTACAATATACTTGATCTGGAATCCTAAACCTGATAAAGATAATACATGTACTACAATCCATTTCCATTAGGGGGACACCCCTTGCGTACTGCGTGCCGCCCTATTTCTGACTTGTGTACTGCGTACCGCCATGTTTTGGCCTCGCGTACTGCGTATCGTTTAACAACAAAACAACCATTTTTGGCAATTTCATCTACATAAAGAAGATAAAATGACAGTTTATTGCGTGCACATGTACAATCATTCTTGCAAACGTTATTTTGTGTGTGTTTGCTTGTTAGATTTCCTAGTTTTCGATATTCCCAAATCAATGTGTATATTAATAAATGCTGAAAATGACCCCCAAAAGGCGCGAGCATAGCGAGCGCGCAAAAATTTTAGATTTTTTTACTTTGTATGTGAAGTTTGCTGTGGTTCTTGATGAAAATTGAAATTTTTAATAAATCATTTCAATTTATAAAGAAGTTGTACATAACGTTTTTGTTGATCATAAAGTTCAATACAGTATTTAGAAATCTAGAACAAGTACATTATTTTTAAATTAGGCCAAAGCACTCAATAATGCCTTAAAATCAAAACAGTTTATATCCTAAAAAAAGAGGGACAGAAAATGGAAAAAGGGTGTAAAGTGCTTAAGATTACTATTTATCACCAAAAACGATCCAAACAAATAAGTTAACTTGTACTTGATTCGTTATTAAAAGATCAGACATAAAGGTCGATCTCTGATATAGTTTATAAATACAAGGCAAGACTGACTAGTAAACACAATAACTGTCTAGAAATAGCATTGATTTCCAAGTTTCTTACAACTTTTCTGCAATTGTCTCGGTAGATATACTATAAAAAGTTATACGATGAACGGTCGTGACCAATAAAAAACAATAATACTTTTTTTCCAATAAAATCTTTTCAGTCGGCGGGATATTTTCGGGTCGGTCGGTAAAGGGCAAACAAACTAATTTTAATTTAGGCCTGATGAGTAGATTACTAGATTAAGTATCATTATCTGTTTTAATGGTGTAAAATCAGGGGCCTTGTGGGACATAACCTCAAATCACTACACCCGCCTAGTCTCTATTTGAAAAGAGGGCAGAGCAGCACACACCACCATAGACAACATAAAATCAATGTCCAACAACACAACAACAACTTTATAACAGATAAAACAACAATAAGTATTCAACGTCAATATAAACACAACCGAGACATCAGCAGAGAATGGTCAAAAACGATAATGGCGTGACCCCCGTAACACGTGAGCACTCGATAAGACAAATAATAAAATACAGCTAGACGTATGTAACAAGGTAACACGCGGCCATTCCTAAACAAACTATTCCAGAAAACCAGCAAAGGCACTAATAGTGTCTGACCGCCGTATCACGCGGCAAATTCCAGGAATATAGACAAAAAAGCAAGTCTAGTTAAACGGTTGGTCAGACTTCCGTAACGCGGTAGCCTTTCCTTGGAAAAAGTCATCACCTGTACCACAGGTAACTTCTACATCAGTCTGCAGTCATTTTCAACAATGAGAGGTAGCATGCTTCCATCAACTTTTAAGGTCTTCTTTCGCCGCATGTTGAGTCCTGCTTTTTGTGCAAAATGACAAAGGCAAGCAACATCTCCAGGGAAATAGGTGCAACATTAATACATTCTGTGTAAATCTTGGATCTTCATCTTCACTGGCCCAACTGCATAACCATTTGTTCCTAGAAACCAGTAGCTTCACCTTCATTTCTACACAATGATTCATTAAAACTATTATTTTGTTCTTTTGATTATTTGATTCAACGTTTATTCTTTAGTGACGATGTTTATTCAAAGCAATGGACACCGATCATTGGTCTAAAATAAAAGGCTAGGTGCTTCTGACTTTAAATGAAATATAGGTAAAACAAATAAGTTCAAGCGGGTATGGTCAATAAATCTGAGATCTGAAGTGTTAAATAGTTCTTCAAGATGCTTTATTGTATTATGACGGTAATAAATGTCTGCCGTTTTCACCAAGTGAACGCAGTCCAAATGGTTTACAGACTACGTTTGCTGTCCCAAATACAGATGCAGATTGTCATCAAAACTTCATTTCAAAATATTAAACGCACATTTACGAGTTTGGGCGCCAAACAATGATTGTAGAATTAAGTTTAACATAAAGGAAAATAATCAGTATACAAGAGTCGAACTAAAGGAACAAAAACCACCAAGTGGTGTTAGAAAAGCGCGTATCTTTGGTGCCTACAACATGTTATAGTATGTATATTTGTAGATAATTGTGTTGTTTTTAATGTTTTCTTTTTCAAATTCCAAATACATCTTTGCATTGTTTTGAAGTTTAATATCTGAACAAAAAGGTCAACTTAGTATTTCTAAAACCGATTTTCTGTTTAGGACTGGCCATACTGAATTTGTTTTATATCTGCCAGTTGTGATTTGGAATGCATGATTGTATTGGCAATAAAATGAGAACAAGATGCGAACAATGTGAACAGCCAACTCCAAATGTTCATGCTTATAAAATATATTATGCTTACCGTACTTGTATTGTGTATATTGTTTATGACTGTTTTTTTCTGTCAGATCCATTAATATTTTAAAATGTATGATTAAATTAAAAATATGAAATCAGAGCGGTTTGATCTTGATAACGGATATAATAGCAAACCGAGCTACCGGAAGTTCCTCGTTATTGGAGCATGCGCATCCGTGGTAGCGTTCGTGGTTGGGGTGCTGGTTGGACGGTTCGCGATCGCACGCGATGATAACCGAGTAGAGGTAGGATAACAATTGAGTAGTGTATTTTTAACCTAAATATGTTTTTGGAAATCGTACATTTAGGCCTAAATTAAAAAATACGTTGTTTGCCCTTTACCGACCCTAAATTTTTGGGTTGGGTCGGTCGGTAGGAAAAATGTTTTATTTTTTTCAAGCATTATCCCTCAATAAGGTAGATCCGGCAAAACAACTTCTTTGTACATGTATGTAATATATATCATTTTTTTTATTTATTTAACATTCTATTTTTAATTTTCAACAAGGAGAGTGCAAGACAGTCCCAAGTCTGTGTAAAATGGGAAGGTGGCATTTATTTTTTGCAAATGTTTTAAACAAAATGTTGTTGCTTTTCTGACTTTTGTTACAATATACATGTACTTGATTTGGAATCCTAAAACTGATAAAGTTAATACCTCATTCCATTACCATGAGGATGACACCCCCTTGCGTACTGCGTGCCGCCTTATTTTAGCCCTGCGTACTGTGTACCGCCATGTTTGGCATCGTCCACTGCGAACCGTTTAACAACAAAAACAACCATTTTTGACATTTCCTTTACACCAAGAATATTAAATGACAGTATGTTGCGTGTACATGTACAATAATTCTTGCAAAGGTTAAATTTGATGTGTTTGCGTGCTAGATTTCCTAGTTTTCGATATCCCAAATCAATGTTATGTTACTAAATGCTGAAATGACCCCCAAAATGCGCGAGCGTAGCGAGCGCGCGAAAAATATAGTTATTTGACTTTGTATATTGTACATGTATGTCACGTTTGCTGTGGTTCTTGATGAAAATTGAAATTTTTGATAAATTATTAAAATTTATAAAGAAGTTGTACATAACTTTTTTGTTGATCATAAAGTTCAATACAGTAGTTAGAAATCCAGATCAAGTATGCCATTATTTTTAAAATAATCCAAAGAACTCAATAATGCTTTAAATAAATCAAAACAGTTTATATACGGAAAAAGCGAAATAAAATGGAAAAAGGATGTAAAGTGCTTAAGACTACTATACAATGTATATCAGAAAAAGAGATCTAAACACAGAAATTAACTTGTACTTGATTCGTAATTAAAAAATCCGACAATAAGGTCGATCTTTGAAATGGTTTATAAATCCAATGCAAGACTAACTAGTAAACACACCATTTAAAGATCTGATATAAAGGGCAATCTCTAATATAGTTTATAAATATAAGACAAGACGAACTAGTAAACACAGTATATGTCTAGAAATAACATTGATTTCCAACTTTTCTGTAATTGTCTCGGTATTTATACTATAAAAATAATACGATAAACGGTTGTGACCGTAAAAAAACAACAACAATACTTTTTTTCCAATAAAATGTTTTGAGTCGGCGGGATATTTTCGGGTCGGTCGGTAAAGGGCAAACAAACTTAATTTTAATTTATGCTCACATACACAGATTTAAAAAAAATACTTATTAACGCTTTTATTTGATCACATTAAAAATCTTCAATTTAAAAGTTTCAGGAAATCTATTGCATATACTTATAATCATATATATTATCTGTTTACAGGTTACTAGTGAAGGTAGCGCGCTCATTGGGGAAACAACATCCTCGTCCAGCTCTCCTAGCTCCCTCGCTTTTACCACCGCTACGACAACCAACCCGTGCACGCCGCCAACAACGCTCGCACCTACAACCACTCCGTCCACGGCCCCACCGTCGACCACGGCGACGTCTCCAGCTGCTACCACCCAGCCGCCTACAACCACGACAGTCGGTACAGAGGAACCGACAACACCCGGACCGGAAGTTACGACAACCGCGCGACCGGAAGGCGTGTTTCTGGAGGGAGTGTCAGAGGCCATCATCAGGGAGGCAAACCCCAACATCACAGACGTGATCCTGAACGAGATTAATGCAACAAACATCCGCGAGCATCTCCGGTAAGTCAACCATCATCTTAACAGTAGTATGCAGAAAGACAAGACTTGATTTTAAAAGCAATCATGACGATTTAAGTTAAGTCACACACTTGTTAACGTCATTTAATAATCAATAAATGACAAAACCCATTATTGAAAATTAAAAAAAAACTATTTTGAATTTTTATTACCCTCACAGAAACCTGACGACAAGCCCCCACGTGGCGGGCACACCACGTGACTTCGAGCAGGCAGACATGCTACGTCAGTTCTGGTTGGACGCCGGGCTTGACGTAGCCATGACGACACCGTACGACGTTCTCCTCTCCTACCCCGACGACACGGAACCCAACCTTGTTCGACTGTACAACGGAAGTGGCGACCTCGTTTTGGAGTCGCCGCCGTTCGAGGCCAATCTGACGTCAGAAGAACAACATTGGGATTTCCCGTACCTCGCCTACTCTGGAAACGGAACCGTTCAGGTTGAGCTATTCTAGAACATTTCTGTTCACCATGTACACCATCCTCGGATACCCAGGGGTGATTCCGCTCGCTACATCAACCCCTGGAACAATTAGCTAGGAAAGCTTTGAATCTGCCACCGAAAATCGATACGAAGCGTTACAGTGTGAGGTCCAATCAGATAACCGCTCTCTTGTAAGGATCGTTTTCATCGGTCATCTTGCTCATCGGAAAGTGAGGATGAAACCAATGACATAATAGTACATGTATTCATTCAGCGGTACATCGAAGGAAATTCAACTAATTGTCCCAGGGGTTGATGTAGCGAGCGGAATCACCCCTGGGTATCCGAGGATGCATGTACACGAACACATAATGTAACCAGTATTTTATTTCTTAACGCATTTGATCATGCCAGGCATAAATTCGATAATATTACGCATAAAGTCTATAGTCTTACTCTAATTAAAGGTAAGGACGGAAAGGCACATTTTCTTGCCAAGGGACTATTCTCTTTCAGTTCTCATCTTTAGATTTGTCAAATAACGCCCTATTCATTATATTCTGACAAGGCTAGGGTGTGGTCAAGACTGCTTTTAGATAATAATAAAAAAACGGGAAACGCAAAAAATGATGAATGAAGAGATGAACGCCAATTTCTATAAACAATTTGCTAGTAGCACTTTCTTTATAACTAGTAAAGATCAGACGATACATGGTCATCATTTATTTAATCTTCGACATGTAACACCATGTAAAAATACTTTTAGGGTCCGATAGTGTACGTGAACTATGCGCAGTCTAGTGACTTCCGGTACTTGGCGGAAGTAGGAGTCAGCGTCAGTGGCTGTATCGTGCTGGCGCGCTATGGAAATGGCTTGCAGCAGGGAAAGGTGTGTTGTTATCGGTTTTGGTTGTAATTGGTAAATAGCGAGAATGAATAATAGTTAATTAAACCTCTAATAAGTTAGAAACTGCCCTGTAAATTGTCTTAAACACCTCTGATAAAACGGCGATTTTTTATCAAATACTTTGTAAATATGAATTAAAATAGTATATTATCGCCAAACAGATTGAAAGAATAACATATAACACTGAACGATTTTATAAAATACGTCCAAAACAATAAACACAATTAAAATGTTGACTGTGACAGTCTATAAAAATCTATATTCATATATAGATGGCTACGAAAACCTGTGATCTGGCTTATTCTGCTGAGAAGCAAAACAATATTTCAGAAATAAATATTAATTCACATTTCTGGCATTAGGTTTTATAAACGGCACACGCACTTTTCTGTCCTGTAGATGATTATTGAGTGTTTGTGTTTTTTTTTACATAATCGACTCGTTCATAAATATTGGCACGATCGAACACCGTCCATGCAGTGGTCTCATAAAACAATAGTTTTCACAGTAGCATTGTGCAACTAGAACTTTCCTAATTTGGAATACGTTCGCATTTGCAAATATAAAAGAAATAAGTTATAAAGTAGTTTTTATGAGTTTTCCTCAGTGGAAAGGCTGTTCGTGTTTGGAACCCGCTAAAATGCCTCAAGCGAAAAAGTAAAAACGTTTCGACGAAGGTTAAAATTTAACGCACGAAAGCAGTAAATATCCTTTTTGTAGTTATTATTTATAATTTTAAGGTAGTTCTTTTGCGAAGTGTCTTTGTGTTAGGTAAACAATAAGGTACGTGAAGACGATTGTCTGGTTGTAAGGAAATGACACTACATGAAGTCCAATTCCTTTTGCTAACTTATATAAATATTAGTACTATACTCATTATAATTTTTGGCCAGACATTTGTAAACATTATTACCATTATATGTATATATCTCTTCTATTTGTGTGTGTGTAACATTTTAAGTATATACATTGTACATTTATGTTAGCAATAAAATATTATTAAACTAAATGCCTGGTTGTCGACGCGCTGAAGCTCGGAGTCTACTGTGATCACGTTTGCTGATTGCCACTGAAGAGTCACGTGACCAGGATGACCGATGATCCTTCTTCCTTTACGTTATGTCTTTTTCACTTATGCCACTTTGCTCTTACTTGTACAATGCATACGTTTTTGTCGTCTTTGATGGTCTGCGACAATATTTTTCGTGTACATTGAACTATTTTTTCACTCGCAATTTTAAGGTATGGCGGTCGCAGAGTGCCGGGGCGGTCGGCGTGATCCTGTACTCGGATCCCGAGGACTACAACGCCCCCTGGGCCACGGACGTTTACCCGGAGTCGATATGGATGCCGGAAACGGCCACCCGGCGCGGCGATCTCTACTACGGTACCGGCGACCCTCTAACCCCCGGATACCCATCAATAGGTGATGCCGATAATTATGCCGCAACTAGTAATGGCTGGGACGTCAAGCATACAAAAACAAACCAGATAAGCGTGGAACTTATCAAAATGCGAACACCGAGTTTTCGCTTGGTTTAATTTTTATGCGTGCAAATACAATTGAGATTTGCGTTGTCTTAAAATCGCGAACTTTGTCGCCGTTTACAATGTGGTAATGTTTGATTTTAAAAATATTTTACAAATCCACGCTAATTATAATTTGCACAAAAGTCAGTGTGTTCATAATGCAGAAAGTTTTGATCAATGCGATCTCTTCATATTTCTAAGTATCATTAGCGTATATTTTAACAGCCTCGGCTTTCCGGTACGACGAGACCGACCCGGAAGCGATCCTTCCGAGAATTCCCGCCATGCCGGTTGGCTATGGCTTCGTCGAGCAGATACTAAAGTAAGTCATTGAATTAATTAATGTTCTCTTTACCATTCTTTGATTTAGATGAACACAAACGGATATTGCTATCCAAAGATATCGTAAAATATTTATATTTTTAATAAATAAATTAATAAATAAATAATAATATGTCAATGCATTTCCTGGCAGACGACTAAGTGGCCCCAAGTCCCCGGATGACTGGCACGGCAGACTGAACGCGACCTACAACATCGGCGGCAAATTCTCAGACGACAACATGTAAGGCTTTTCTGTTTGTTGTTAATGCATGGCCTCACAAAGTAAATACGGTCAAACTGCTCGGTTTGTGAAAACTATCGTGAACGTAAATGGTGTTTAAAAACGTGTTGCCATGTTAACAATTTTGCTACAGATATAACTCTTCATAAATACAAAAGATGACATTTACAAAAGCAATAATCATGGGTATATTTTGGAGGACTCCGTACAGTTAGAAGATTTATTCTGACATCAGGACGGCAGAGTTGAGCGTTCACACGTACAACGACCGGCGGGTGACGTATAACGCGTTCGGCATGATCCGCGGGGAGTCCGAGCCAGGTAGGATGCCTGATTTTCGATAGATACAACTGTTTACTGTTTACGGATACTTACAATTGTTTCCACTGACAATGGACCCTTCTCCCAACAGTCTATTTCAATAATCTATAACGGTATACGGCTCATTTAAATCCATTATTTTAGGATATTGATGGTCAGGTGACAACTTGAAAATACAAAAATATAAAGCGGTACTTTGTGTTTGTGATAAACCTTATCAAACGAACAAAAAGAATGTACAGGAAGGGCGAGGAGTTTGAAGTTTTGTGGAACGGTGCATTGGCAATGGGGAAGATATACTTTAAAGTAATACCTGATTTAAGAAATTATGCGTGCTTGAGATATTCTTGTTCCTTCAGGATACTACCGGGGTTTAATATATTTTGTCCGTATTCAATTCTCCATCAGACCGGTACGTGCTGCTTGGGAACCACCGGGACTCGTGGGTGCTGGGAACCATCGACCCCTCGAGCGGCACGGCCACTATGATGGAACTCTCGCGCGTTCTCGGGGGACTCGTCAAGAACGGTAACAGGCGGGATTAAGTCTGCACTTATTAATACATTATAACACTAGTTAGTTAGCTGTTGCAAATATTAGTTAAGATTAAAACCATGTGTAAAGCAAAGACCAGAATTCATATCTGCTGAAACGCATTATATCTCTTTAAAATCTTGATTTTAACGTTTTTTAATCATAAACAATGTAAATATAATAATTTCAA
>Ga0224511_10004166_pt1 | contig 10808 bp, 2 predicted proteins | sample SF_May12_sed_USG_2_FD_169988 | JGI IMG/M metagenome (GOLD analysis project Ga0224511, IMG submission 169988) | Sediment microbial communities from San Francisco Bay, California, United States - SF_May12_sed_USGS_8_1 | ecosystem: Environmental > Aquatic > Marine > Sediment | place: USA... | reverse complement strand
ATTACCCGGGACCCGGATTCCATAAGTTTATCAAATTCCCGCCTGTCAGGAATGGTCTTCTGTCTAAAGCCCCGTGTATGCCCGCCGCCCCCCCGGGCGGGCAAAATATTGACAGGTGCATAATTCTCTGGCCAGAGCACATGTATTTAAATTCAACGACCATGGCTGAATCCGTCAAATTTTCAGGTGAAGCTTCTTGTTACTTTGCGTTTATGTCGTGTCGGTAACACAATTTGCGGTTTCGATTTGTAAAACAATCTTATAAATAGAAAAACAATTTTTTATATAATATTTTTTAATTTTGTGAATGTAGTTACTTATTTAATGCAATTGCGAACAAACTGAACAAAGCTTTGTTTACCCCAACTTCAACAGAAATATCTACATGCTTGCAACCCAGCCTTCAAGCAACTTGGCCACGATCGCGTATACTCAAAGGTAACATGCTCCTAAACAACAGATGTTCGGTCAATCTCCGCTACTTACTTTATTTTGTTGAACTAACCTGATTATAGTCATGTACGTAACAACAATGTTAAGGAGGAGATACAAAGCTAAATGCCCAAAGCAGCTCAAAATAGTCTATTGGTCATGTTCAAAAACTAGCAATGATACTTATTCCATTTCAATATCATTGCTAGATTTTGAACATGATAACTTAAGTATTTTGGGCAGCTTTGGGCATTTATCTTTGTATCTCTTCCTTAATTCACAATCCGTGTGTTGCAGGAGTTCGCGGTGGAGGATGTTGGGTTCGTCCGGGAGAGTCTGCAGTACCTGCCCTTCGCCCCGTCCCTCTCTTTCCTTAGACAGGTTGGTGGGTTTAAAATAATAGTTTATTGTTCTATTAGGATTCACTTACGATATTTCACATCGATACCAATAAATAACAATAATGTAAAAACAACTGCTGTAACAATAATGTCATGACAAATCCCCTCAGAAAATAAAGTTCCTTCTCAGAAACGTTTGGCCATTTGGAAGTATATTCTTTACAGTTTGAAGCCAAACAATATGCGTGTTTCAGGTCAACACTTAATGATTATAAAGAAACACCTTTTATTTCTATTTCTTTCGTTCGTTCAGGAGATCTTGGTTGGCCCCAAGACGTACTTCCAGATCGTGGGAACGCTGTTGCTACACAAGCGCGTGCTGTCGCAGACGGAGAAGCGGGACGCCGTCTACACGTTCCCGGGTTTCTGTACCGGATGCACGCGCATGGGGCTATGCTATGGGTGCGAGAAAGGCACCCAGCCGCAGTATGTGTAGTCTTTCTTTTACCTTAAGATATGAATGTTCTTTGTTTACACGGATTTTGTCCTGTTCTAAGATGTAGTTACATGTATATAGGTCTAGCTCTATTATACGACCTAATGTTGTCTTTTAATTGTTGAATTGGTAAAATGTATGGGCAAAATGGACTTACCTACACAGTTTACCAGGTATTTTCGGTATATCAAACAAAGTTCTTGTATGTTTATTACCCCTGGCGTCATTTCAGTTTCCACGAGGACAAGCCCATGAAGACAGGTGGGGGTTTCACCTACTTCAAGAAGGACCGACCCGAGCGGGAAATCCCCGGGAAACACCCAGCCAACTGGAGAATCAAGCACCCGGATCAGACTCTGAAGAAACTTATGGAAGGTTAGATAAAATTATAAATTCGCCGAAGCAAACAGCTATTGCAAAAAACCGTTATTGAAAAAATATTGTTTTGTTGTTGGTTTGCGTAAAAACGCATTTGTTATGTTTCGGATTAATGTTACATGATGCAAGCGCACATTGTGAGTTATAGTATCGTACAGACGGACAGTTCTACATTGTATAAAACGTAGAAAGGTATAGAATCTACCGGAATTTGGGGTGAACCTGTATATTGTATTTCTTAAGAAAAAAATGGGGTGGACAGTTCAAATGTTGATATTCGCTTGGATAATATGTATTTGAACTTAATATAGTAAAATAACTATCTGTCCAGAAATTTAGAAAAAAAACATCCCCATCATAGACTTTGTAAATGCATTTGACCAAGTGACTCATTTGTTGGTATTTAAAAAAGAGGTCGTATATTTTAATCAAAACAACTCTACATTTCAGGTGAATTATGCATTAACTAATTTATTAAAACAATCGTCACTTACTGTTATCCAATTGCTTTTAAAAGCATTGAGTCTTGACATTTCTAATGGTTGGGCTATTTCAAGGGGTCTTACATGTATTTGAACCTATAAATGATATTCATCAAAATAATGTCTCTTAAATTTTGTTAACTTTTTAAGGAGATTGTCACATGAACATATATAAATGACTGAATTAATGAACATTCTTATTAATAATCAGACAGAAGTAGACACAAGAAAAATAATTACACTTGTTCAACAAAACATTTACGTCTATTGTACCGTATACACCAACAAATGCCCCAGTACTACAGTACTTTACTACACACTTCTCTCATACATGCACATTCATGTAAAGTAATGCAAGAAAAATGTCTGTGTGCAGAGTACTCTGGTGTGCCGCTAGAGGGAGCAGTTGCCGATGAGGTGAGAAAACATCTAGACGAACACGCGGGGGCCAACAGCGCTGGACATCAAACACATGGTGAGTTCCATAGACCTTCTTGGTGAATCATTTTACTGTAATATATTTTATTTTCTCACGGTAAATGTATATAATTTATTACATTACAATGGCTTAAAATATGAGAAATTAATATATTTTATTCTTTTTGTTTATGAATATATTTTATGTAAGATTTAAACATATAAACGAAAAGTCACTATAGCTCTATAAAACTTTTAACATGTTACATTTGTTTGTTTTAAAAAAAAACCTTTTTTATTTTCTCATTACGTTTATATAGACTCTATAAATAACGCACACATGTACACGTGCATGCTATTTCACTGTTTTTATTAGGTAACCGGTATGTTCATTTGTCAGTGAAGCAAATTACAATTTTCTTTCACAGACGGAGACCTAGGGTCACGAAGGGAAAGGACAGTACCTGACATTTCCATCAAGTATGGAAGGTCAAGGTCACATGAAGGTCGATACCTCGGGAAAGAGGGTCAGTTTGATGGTGAGAGAGGTCATAGTGTTGACCTTGATGATGTTACATTGGAAATGATGAGAGCATCTGGAGAGTATAGCCAAGGTATGTAAAGTATAGAAAAAATAAAATATTTTAACAATGAATTCTGAGTATAAAAACAGGTCAAGACTTTAAACAAGCTATAGACCATCATACTTTTGTAATGGATTCTGAAAAAACCCATGTACTTATGACACATGAATTATTGAAACTTATTGAAATCTAAAATAAGAAATCATATGTTAAGGTGACCTGGAACGTTTGTATCCTGGAATAGCAGGGGGTGAAATGGAACAGCAAGGTGGGACTGGAAGGCATGATGGGATTGGTGGGCGGGGCAGAAAGAGGAACAAGGCGGGGCTAGATGGGGCACACGCACAGGGTAGGTGGCTGTTTTAGCTGATTCTTAGATTGATAAAGTGTTTTACCACAATGCGTGTTTTGTTTTGTTGAAGTGTTTTACTGTGTGTTTTAATCAATGTTTGAATTTTCACCACCATCAAGTGATGGGTTCATGTTTTGTATGACCTGGAGCATACATTGATAATTGAAAAGGTATATAAATTATGTTTTTGGCTTTTCTCAGATTGTCCTTTGTTGTGTTTAATGTTTAAATGTGTGCTGTGCTAGCTGTTTTACTTTTCACATTCTTGTTCATGAAACAAATTCACATAAAAATAACATTAAATGTTTGCCACACTTTTAGAATGTAACAAATTACAAAGTTTTACTATCAATAATTACATATTATATATGAAGTCAGAGTAAAAGAAACTGTTGCTTTAGTAATAAAAATAATAAAATGATAATTTCAGAAATACATGTTAATCAAAGAACTGATGAAGATGGTAAAATAAAATACAGGCTTCCAAAACTAAGCAATGACCACCTCGGTATAGGTATGCCAGCCTGAACGCTTATCAGTTTTTGTCCTATATACAGACTGGTGTGGTATTACGATCTAATGTTTGGCACTTTTATCTTCTTTCTTTGTTCACCCTCTTTGTTTCCTTTTTAGATGATAGACCTGTTTTGGCATACACATTTGCACTGTTTTTACTAAATGTGTGTGTTTTGAAATTAAAACTGGGAAGGGTTTGTATATCCTCACTACATGGTGTTTCTTTTTTTACCAAAACATCAATGAAACTTACAAAATTATCACTTTTACTGATGATTCATTATTTGTTAAATAAAAATGTCTCCCCCCCCAAAAAAAAAAGAAAAGAAAAAAAGCAGGAATACCCATAAAGTCCCTAACAGTAAACATACACTGACAATTCTTTCAATCATCTTTTAATTGTTTGCATGTTTTTTGTAAAAACACTGTTACTTTGATAAAATATTTTTATGATGCTTCTTCGCTTTTTGGAATGCGCATTGAAAAATATAAACACAAATTAAAGTGGTAAATAAAAGTGTTCATTTATTTAGTTGTACAGCTCTCAAATATTTTCTTTTAATAAGTCACTTTTAATTATAGTCTGTAAATTTTATTACAAAATTGTAATAGAAAGATTGTTATTTACTCCACCACAATAGCATAAAGACAGTTATAAAAATTAACATTTCTTCACCATGGTAACCAGGAGGTCGCGGTCAAGGTCACAGGGAAGGTGAGGGAGAGGTCGAAGGTGAGGAGACAGGAAGTGACGGGGAGGGGCAGACCGACGGGGGCACGGACACCACGAGCAGAGGCCGGAGGAGAAAAAAACAGCTGTATAAACGTACGGCAATGTTTATTGAAATATTTTTTAAACCATTCAATACCAATAGGCCCGTTTTGTGTATTTCCTCATCTCTTTATATCTAGATCTATATTTAGTTTGAGCACATGGTCTTTTTCTCTTGTCCAGTCTGGTGTTGCCGCTTACCATGAACTATATTGCCTAGTTCACTTCTTTAGAAAAACTGTATGAAGGATTGTATGGAAAAAAGATATCCCACCTGATAGAACCATTATTACATAGAATCAAGTATCATATTAATGAAAATCATTTTGTTATAGATTGTAAAAATCATCTAATTATTAGGCTAGTTTTCTGATATTTGATCAGCATATAACCCTTCAAAGTTAAGGTACAGTTATATAAAATTGTTGTTTATAATGTTGACATACCTTGTTTTATTTACAGCGCCTCCACCATTTAAGTTGAAGAAGTCTCCAAAACGTTCCATCGAGTCCAAATCACCGTTCAGTACAGACCGCCAATATGACTTGCCGAAGGTAGGGCTTTAGGCTTTTTGAAATATGATAAATGATAGTAATTCAAGTGTATCAAATGGTTCCTTATTGAAAAATAAACCTGAAAAAAAATGTTGAAAAATTAAATTAAAACATTATCAGTGCCCCCTTTACTCTTTTTTATTTCGCTTTTAGACTACTTTATAACCTCTGTAGAGCAACATCAGGCAGCTACATAAGATTTTGGTTGCTCTAGAGAGGTGTTGTTCCTCGGAGGTACTTTTTCCATGGTCAATAATTTAGGCATGGTGGGGTGGGGTTGCTGGTCGAGAGAGGTAGCCACTCGTTAGAGGTGCCGCTCAGGGAGGTTATACAGTACATGTACATTTGTTGTAAAACATTGAAAAAGTGGAAGCAGTGTTTACAAGCAGAAGTGGTGACAGTATACACATGCATCCTTACATATTCTATTTCAATGTGGTTTATGAGACAATTTGTTAAATGACAGGGCAAGGCGTTTGAGGTAAAGAAGAGTGACAAGAAGCCAACTGAGTTCAAGGATTTCCGCAATGTGGACGCCTCCTGGAAGGTAGGGGTTTAACATTATCATATCATCTTTGAAATAATATAATTTAGGAAGTAATAATACATAGATTTAAATGTATAATACATTATTAAAATTATATTTTTGAATGAAAACGTGTATAAGATAATGAATATACACAGAAAAAAATAAGTTATACAATTAACTTACATATTCTTTTTGATTCATTACAAAACAAAAGTTACAAAAATGTCATCAAATATTGATAAAAAACCTTACTTTTTATACAAATGTAGATCTAGTACTATTGTATAAGATTTATTAAGCTTTTGATACTGAACAAAACATTCAATAGGTCATAATTTAATAAAAAATGTCTTGATATATTATACCTGTTTTCCACATGTTGTACCACCACAGGAGCCTAAGAAGTTTGAGCTGAAGAAAGGTGAGACCAAGACAACCAAGTTCTGGTCCGGACCTCCCAAGGTTGGTCACTGACAGCAAATTGCCATAATAGTACATTCAATTTATCGTAACTGTTTCAAATAGATTTTTTTCTTTTTTTTTGAGCCAGTTCAACAAATAATAATAATAAAGCAAGCCCAATGTACAAGGAGGAGGTGGATATAAATAGTTAAATACAAAAAATATTTATTTAAAATAGTATGCTCTCATAACTATGTACATCTCAAGCCATTACCTTTTTCTTTGAATTTGACATAAAGGGTATCATTATATTAAATAATATTAGTTAATAAGTATAAAAAACTAAAAGATAATTTTAATAAAAGGAATATATTTAATATATAGGTACCTTTACAGATATAAAATAAAAATAAATAAATATCATAATAAAATAAATATATTTCTCATTGTAAGACCTATAAAAAGTCATAAAGTGTGTGCCTGTTTCAGAGGAAGGATGGAGGCAGTAGAAGCACCAGCCGATCTCCGTAAGTTTTAATTACATCACAGTAATAACACACTATAATAAATGTGAAGAAAAATTCCCCAAAAAACGGGACATTCAAATCTGGGGGCATGCTTCTCTTTTCTTTTACATAATTTGATTATGGATGAATGTAAGAAATTTAATCTGGTTATTAAATAGATGAATCCTGTTCAGGAATACGTTTGGTTCAAAGTTATGTATTGGAATCACTCATACTGAAATCACACCATGTTTGCCTGGTCTGGTGTTGCATTCCTGTGCTATAGATTTGTGTAGTAATTAATAATGAAAGAAAACTCTGAAGAAAAACTAAATTTAAATGATGTAATTACATTAAAATAAAATAATTAAACACTATTTGAAGAATCACCACTTTTAAAAACTCACACATGAGGTGTTGCTATTTTCAGGGACCGTAAGCCAAGGAGGGTGTCCTCACCAAGAGCTATCTCCCCTGATTCCGGCATGGAAAGTGAGCTGCTGACAGGTTAGTAGGGACAAGGGGGGCAATCTAGCTTACTGGTGTGTTACATCCCCTACAATTAAACAGAGAAGGATTTCACTGCTTTTTGTTACAAACAACTTCTCTAGGCTTGAACTTTGTAACTAATTGTTCTAGTACTTTTTATTGGTTATTAGGCCAAATAGAATGTTTCATTTCATGACGGTGAACAAGAACTCGGTAGAACTTTGTCTTTATTGAACAAAAATGTGATAAAAAGCATCAGATTTATATCCTGGTTACGGAAATGTATTGTTTACAAGTTAGTACTAAAAAGAGGGCCATACAGTATATTTCATTAAATTACAAAAAGTAAAAGGTTCTAATCTCTTGAATTTTTTGCAAGAGTTTTTTTCCCTGGTTCATTAATTAAACAATTGTTTTGAACTAAATCTGCTGAAAGTGTGCAAATTATGTACCATGCTCCAGAATTTATACATATCTTGCCGTATAAAACCAGCAATAACCTAAAATACTTGTGTACATGTATAGCTATATATACATTGTATGTTTTAGTGTGGTAATTTGTTGTCCAACTAGATATATTTATTGTGTTGTTCTATAACATATGAAATTATTTCAAAGGGTTGGATAAAGGCATCCTGCAAACAGATTTCAAAGGACCTGAAAATACAAACAAGCCATTGGCTGAAACCAATGTTTTGTCAACTAATCACAGCTCTCCTGTCATTAAAAGTGAATCAGAAATAAGCAAAAGTAATAATTCAGAAGTAAATAAAAATGAAAACAAACCAATTCTAATGAACATGAACTCCAGTAAAAAGGAAAGAAATGATTGGTCGGAAGACAAAACATCAAAAATTAAAAACAAGAAAAATAAACTGGCCATGGAAAACACAGGTCATTAATTTGATTTTAAAACACATTTTTCTTTTGATATTATAGTTTTGATTGAAATACACAACAACTTTTAGATTTAAAACTTGTACTTATCGATCACTTTTTTCAACAAGTCTTCTTGCATGAAACATATTATATATTTAATTTACTATTTATATCATCAATTTAGTATGCACATATATCACTATAAGAAATATTTATTTCAAACACTTGTTTCACATTTATAAGTTTTTATTTAATAGCACTTGATTACTTGTATCTTACCATAAAACCTAATTTTTGTTCATATATTAATCTGTGTTAATAGTATGGCTGTTAGGTAAGGTGTACACATAGATGCATAGTTTTATTAATCATGGTGATTGATGTACAAATGTACAATGTACATGTATGTTAGAATACGAGTCTTAAATTGTTAAAATTAGAATTTCATGTGATATTCAAATGTATGTGTAAACCTAGGATTAAGAAAGATGCAGAAAATGAACAAGAACAAAGAAAACCAGGGATCCCGACACCAGCGAGATGCCCAACAATTCACCCTCTATCAGCCTAGATCATCAGCCATTTCCCCCATTCTGTATGAAAGGGAGAGCAGAAAGTTACAACTGAACACTGGTATTCATGAGTTGTGTCCCTTGGGTGTCATTGTTGCACTTACAAATGGTTGAACTACATGCACATTAAAATGCATGGGAATTGCAATGTGGATCCATGGTAGCATGATTATAGTTATGTTTTTTCGTTGTTTGTTTATTATTCCTGAAACAGTAATTGTAATTATTTTGATACATTATTTTTGACAGCAGTTTGTGATGGTGTCACTGTTGTACTTGTAATGTGCATGTGTTTGGTTGTCATAGTTCACTGTATTTTTGTGTGGTTCACGTGATTGTGCTGCAACTGTGTCCTTTTTTGCATGTCATGTTCACAACTTAACATTGACCATTTGTCACAACAAACTGAATGTTCAAGTATTCACACTAGAATGAAATTAGCATTAATAACAAATGAAGAATCACCTTTTCACTGTTGCAATCATTGTAATTTATTTTCTTAAATTGTCATCACTTCTACAATTGATCACTAATGGTTTAAAAGAATTATAATAACATGTAACTAGTGAACTTAAACTTAATTCTTAGATCATCACATTATATTCCATTTAAACACATTTACATTTAATATATAAAATTATGCTTTTATTTCTGTATTTAGAAAACAAATCCGATAGATGCTTATTTTCAGTTTCGTGAAACATATAACATTTGAATGTTTCATCTTTTTCCATTCACTCCTAAGCCCAGTCCTAAGCTACAGTTAATCTCTATTAGACACAGAAGCTGCGAGCGATGAAGACTGGACTGGGACAGCTGATGAAGCCACTCACATGTATGGAGACAAGTTGACCTTGAGTGACCTTGACAGTGAGGCTGAAGGCCACCATGGACACAAGGTCAGAAGACATAGGAGAGGTCATCATCGTAGCAACAGGGTCAGAAGTCATGAAAGAGGTCATCATCCAAGTGACAATGCCAGAGGTCATGGGAGAGGTCACAATCTAAGTGAAAAGGTCAGAGAACATGAGAGAGGTCATCATCCAAATGACAATGACAGTGGTCATCAGAGAGGTCACCTTCTAAGTGAAAAGGTCAGAGGACATGAGAATGGTCATCATCCAAATGACAATGCCCGAGGTCATAAAAGAGGTCATCATCTAAGTGAAAGGGTCAGAGGTCATGAGAGAGGTCATCATCTAAGTGACAGGGACAGAGGTAATGAAAGAGGTGATCATCATAGTGACAGGGTCAGAGGTCATGAGAGAGGTGATCATTCAAATGACAGGGACAGAAGTTATGAAAGAGGTGATCATTCAAATGACAGGGACAGAGGTCATAAAAGAGGTCATCATCATAGTGACAGGGTCAGAGGTCATGAAAGAGGTGATCATTCATATGACAGGGTCAGAGGTCATGAGAGAGGTGATCATTCAAATGACAGGGACAGAGGTCATGAGAGAGGTGATCATTCAAATGACAGGGACAGAGGTCATGAGAGAGGTGATCATTCAAATGACAGGGTCAGAGGTCATGAACGAGGTCATCATCATAGTGACAGGGTCAGAGGTCTTGAGAAAGGTGATCATTCAAATGACAGGGTCAGAGGTCATGAGAGAGGTGATCATTCAAATGACAGGGTCAGAGGTCATGAGAGAGGTGATCATTCAAATGACAGGGTAAGAGGTCATGAGAGAGGTGATCATTCAAATGACAGGGTCAGAGGTCATGAAAGAGGTCATCATCATAGTGACAGGGTCAGAGGTCTTGAGAGAGGTGATCATTCAAATGACAGGGTCGGAGATAAGGAGAAGGAGTTTCTATATAATGGCAAAAAAATTAGAGGTCAAAGAAATAATGAAAATATTGACAGTGAGAATGAAGATCACCAGCATATTGAGGGGGTCATAGATCATAGTGACAAGAAAAGAAACAAGAAAACCATTGGTAATGATGATGAAGGTAAGCGGGGCAGGACTATCGATCAAAGACTTAATGTTGATAAACATGGAAAGACACCATATGGGGTAAAAGAAAGTAATGCCAATTTTGAGACAAAGAGGGAACCGGACCATAAAAACAACTATAAAGAAGAGACTGGTGGGGG
>Ga0224511_10004165_pt1 | contig 10808 bp, 14 predicted proteins | sample SF_May12_sed_USG_2_FD_169988 | JGI IMG/M metagenome (GOLD analysis project Ga0224511, IMG submission 169988) | Sediment microbial communities from San Francisco Bay, California, United States - SF_May12_sed_USGS_8_1 | ecosystem: Environmental > Aquatic > Marine > Sediment | place: USA... | reverse complement strand
GCGCCTGTGGATAACTTGTGGCAAACCCTGGGTTCTGGAATTATAAACTGTTTAATTTTTAAAGAGTTACCACAGATTGCTCTATGATCGAACAATCGTATCTTGTTGATATACAAGGCTATACAGCATTTACCCCCCGCCAATTGACGTGTGTGGAATGCGGACTCATAATCTGCTAACATTTATCAACAATATTGATTACGACCCTCAAAAAACATGTATAACTTCCAGTTAAAGCTTGAGTTTCCTCCGGACCGGGACGACACCTTCGAGAACTTCATCCAGAGCCCGGAGAACAGGACTTGCGCCGCTTTGTGCCACCAGTTTTCCACCTTGCAGGATGCGGCCCCCAAGGGGCTGGTTATTCACGGTCCGGCCCTGTGTGGAAAGACCCATCTGCTGGCCGCCATGGGGCAGGTGGCCAGCCGGAGCGTGGGGTCGGCCTCCGCGGTGTATCTGGATTGCGCCCAACTGGCCGCAGAGGGGCGCCAGAAGGATATGTATGGCAGGTTGGCTGAATACGTGGGCGCCATGGAGAGGGCTGTGTTCCTGACGGTGGACCGGCTGGAGGCGGCCCAGGACGAGGAAGAACTGTGCAATCTGGTGTTCAACCTGTATAATGAAGTAACCGGCAAGCCAAATGGAAGGTTCGCCGCGGCGTCGGCGGTATCCCCGCCCCAGTGGCGCTTCCCGGACTGGCTTTCCACCCGGCTCTTGTGGGGCCATGTGGCCGGGCTGAGGCCGGTGGGAGACGAGGCCAGGCCCCAGGTTCTGATGAAGATGGCCGCGGACATGCGCATGGTTCTTCCCCGGGAAGCGGCCTTGTGGCTGGTGACGCGGCTGCCCCGGGACCCGGAAAGCCAGTGGCAGGCGTTGGGCCGGATAGACAGACTCTCCTTGACAAAGGGGAGGAAAATTAGTATACCTTTGATAAAAGAAGCAGTGGAGCAAGTCGATGGCCAGTGACCAGTCACCTAAGAAATTCCCGAAAGTCAGGGGCGATTTTATCGACTGTCCCCATTGCGGCTGCCCCAACCGGCCCACGGATCACACATGCTCCTTCTGCGACAAAGTCCTGTCCAACTCCCCCGGAGTCTCCTCCCGGATCAAGAAAGCCGTGGATAGGGTGAAGTGGCGATACAACATGCGCCGGGGCCACCCCATCTCCGCCAGGGGGATGATGGCCACCGCCATGATTATGGTGCTCAGCGTGTCTCTGGCCAGCTTGGGGGGCTATTTCACCTATCAGGGTATCATCGGAGGCACGGTTTCGTGGACCCTTATCGGGGCGATCTTCGTGATTTATGGCCTCTATTCCGCCGCCTTTGTCCTGAAGATCGTAGGGAAATAATCCCATCTTTCGCGCCTGTGTCCTGTTGCGCTTTCATTTCCCCCGGAAGTGGTAATTCGCTCAATCCAGCAAATCACTTTTTTCGGGGCCGGGCGATGGTGAATCCGCTGTATCCCACCACCGAAGAGTAATCGCCGCTGGCGTCGCCAGATGTGGAGTATCCCACCAGGGTCGCCGATTCGGCCCCCAGTTTCCTGCAAACCTCCAGCACCACGGCGGTGGGCTGGGCGCCACACATCGAAATCCGATTGTCCCGCACCGTTTTCAGCAGCCCCACGGCGTCCAGTGCCTCGATCCGGTCCATGGCCATCCGGTCCAGCTTGTTGGCTTTTTCCTGGGGGATATAGTGGCTCATGTCGGTGCTGGCGGCCAGGGTCACCGGTTTGCGATATTTCACGATCCCTTTGTATACGCAGTCGGCCAGCTCCAGCACTTCATCGTCATCAACCCTGGACATGATGATGGGGACTATTTGCGTCCCGGGGGAAAAGTGCTCCAGCAACGGCAGATGTACTTCCAGGGAATGCTCATCTTCATGCGCCCATCCGGCGTCATGGATCTCGCAGGATGAACCCAGCAACAAGGTCGCCAGCGCGGAATCAATATTGGCGGCTCCACCGGGGAAATTCCAGGTTCCCCTGGCCATCATGCATATGGTCGGGGCGGCCACCCCCTGGCCATTACCATGGTTTGGGCCAAAAAAGATGACAGGCCCGGAGATTCTGGCGCGGGAGTACACCCTGGCGGCCACCTGGCCTGAGTATTTATATCCGGCATGAGGGGCGATCAATCCCACCACTTCTTCCCTGGGGCCGCTATCCAGAGCGAACTCTTTGATTTGTCGGGCGATACCTACCCCTGAACCAGGATAGAAATACCCCGCAACGGCAGCCTTGCGAATCATCTTGCCTCCACCCAGAAAGACATGCATAAAAAATACTCACTCCCTGACCTTAATGTGGGTCAGGGGGGGCGATAAGTCAATATGCTATATTATGATACAGTTTCGCGTATCTGCCGGATATCCATAAGGTACTGATAAGGTATCTGTTCTCTGGCGAACAGCTCTGCGCCACCCATAAGCCGATCCACCACGCTGATCACACCGGCCACCTCCAGCCCCGCTTCCCGAAGAGCGTGAACAGCCTTCATGCTCGATCCTCCGGTGCTGACCACATCTTCCACCACCGCCACTTTCATCCCGGGGAACAATCGGCCTTCCACCGCTTTTCTGGTGCCATGCCCTTTGGTTTCCTTGCGGACAATCACGTTGCCCAGGTTTTTCCCCTCCATGGCCGCCACCAGGCACACGGCGGTGGATATGGGAACGGAACCGAGTTCCATGCCTCCCACCGCGTCCACCCCCCATTTCATGGCCCAGGGATAGATCGCCTTGCCGATGAGCAGGATTCCATCGCCGTCCAGGGTGACTTCCTTCATATCGATGTAGTAGGAGGATTTCTGGCCGGAAGCCAGTGTGAACTCCCCTTCGCGATACGCTTTTGATTTCACCGCCTCAAAAAGACGGGTAATATTTTCTTTCATTTCCCCTCTTATGTCGTATAATTTGAACAAAGGGATTATATCTCAATTCGAATTCCAAAGGGCGATCCGGGTGTACGCTCTATTTCATATCCTGCATATATTATAGAGAAAGTCATGATCAATTCCGCGGAGGCTTCTATTGGGCCATACAGGCTGGCGGTGGAAAAGGGTCTGCCCGGGATCCATTCAGGCAAGATACTCGACGGTGAGTTCAGTGGAGCGTTGAAAATCTCCATATTGGAAGTTTCCGATACCCCCGTCTCCAACCTGATGGAAATGGCCACCAAATCCGGAGCCCACCTGCTGGCGTATACAGCCCCTGCCGGTCGGGCAGGTATCATAGTCAGGAAGGTATTGCTGTATAGCGGCGCGCTGGAAAAAAGAAGACGGGAGAACGCCTTGCGCGCATTCGAGCCGCAGGCTTTTTATCTCAGCGGGGAGAACCTGGACGACAAACTGTCCGATCTAGTCAATTTCTTGGCCAGGCTGGAGGCCGGAGAATTCAGCGAGGCGCTGAAAATCAGGACGCAATGGCCCGACGCCCCATTCAACTGGCTTGCGGGAATGGCCCATTTCTGGAAGGGGACGCCCAGGAGCGCCTTCAAGGAATTCCAGCGGATTCCCTATGTGGAGGATGGGCTGCCGGAAGAGGAAGTTCTCTTCAAATCCGGGCTTGTCAATGGCGCCGTATCGTTGCTGGAAACCGCGCTGACAGAGACGACCTCCCCCTTGGCCGCGGCTTTGCTGAAAGGCTCCATGGATCATGAGGCCCCGGATCTTGCCGCCCGGGCTCTGGATTTGCTGGAAAAGATGAACCAAAGCGTCGATCCTCTGAACGAGCCGGAACTTGCCGGAGTGATCTGCTACAACCTGGGCCGCGCCGCCCTGGCGGGGAAGAACGGGCTGGCCCTGGCTATAGAGGAATTCCGAAAGGCAATCAACATATCGCCCCAGGTGTCGGTATATGCCGAGGGTGTATGCGCATACACCCTGGCCGGCGCCTTGCGCGATTCGGCCACGGACGGAAGCCTGAAGAACCCGGAGAGACTGGAAAGACTGGCGGAGGCAGAGCAGCTGGCCAGCCATGCGTTGCTGGTATACTCCAAAGACAGCCATGCCAGCCGCTGGGCCGCCACCCAAAACCTGCTGGGCTCCATTTTTGCGGACGCAGCGGAGTTGGCGCCTCAGGGCCAGCGGACCCAAAAGCTGGTTCGCGCTGTGGAAGCCTTTTCCCTGGCGATCGAGGAGATGGACGAAGCCCAGCCTGAGTGGGCCGCGGCGATGATGGGTCTTTGCGGGGGCTTGGTGTCCCTGGGCGCTGCGATGGGGAACAAGCGGGGGCTGGGTTTTGTGGAAGAGGCGCTTTCCCTGCTGGACGAGATGGAGCCGAAATTTGCTTTGATCCCGGACAGCGGATTGTCAGAAAATGCGCAACTGGGCCGCGCCGGGGCCATGATGGTCAAAAGGCAGATAGAAAATTCCATTTCCGCCTGATATTGCTTTTCCTGAACCCCTTTCGGCGATTTATCATCTACCTAATGGTTAAAAGTGAATTTTTATAATGGAGAGCGGCCATGCCGATGTATGAGTTTGAGTGCAGGGAATGCGGAGAAAGATTCGAGCGGCTTCTTACCCTGCATGAATCCCTGAAAACCCAGCAATGCCCCCATTGCGACAAGAAATCAGGGGAAAGATTGCTCTCCGCCCCCAGCCTGGGCCGGTTCTCCAGTTCCGGGGATTGTGGCCCCACAGGCTTTGGCTGAGGACGATAGACGCAGTGGCCCGGTGGGCCGCTTATCAAGACTTCTGAAAGGGATAAATTGGACACTGTCATCAACTTTGTTTTCCTGCTTTTATTTGTTTTAATGGTTCTAAATACGGCCGGGGGCGGCGGCGGCTCCTGAGGCCCCAGAAACAGCGGCGACTGCTGACTTTCACCGTGAGTGAAGGAAAATTTCGAGACTGGGGGGAAGGCTCCCCCCTTTATCTATAAAGCGCGGATTATCTGATGAAACCGGTGGCCATCTATTACAACCCCGCTTTCCTGCTCCATGACACCGGCCCGCACCCCGAATCCCCGGCGCGGCTGGTCGCGATTGTGGATGCATTAAATAAAGCCCCTTTCGCCTCTCGGCTGGTCTGGCCGGAATTCCCTGCCGCCATGCAGGAGGACCTGCAGGCGATCCACAGCGCCAAACATGTGGCCTATATCCAGGAGAGTTGCCTGGGGGGAGGAGGAAACCTGGATCCGGACACGGTGGTGTGTCCCGAGTCATGGGAAGCTGCCCTGCTGGCGGCGGGCGCGGGATGCGCGGCGGTGGACGCGGTGATGGCAGGCCAATATCCTGCCGCCTTTTGCGCCGTCAGGCCGCCAGGGCATCACGCGGAGCCCCAAAGGGCCATGGGCTTTTGCCTTTTCAACAATGTGGCCATCGCCGCCCGCCATGCGACACGAAAATCTGGCGCCCAAAGAGTGGCCATCATCGATTTTGATGTCCACCACGGCAACGGGACCCAGAGCGCGTTTTATGAAGATCCTTCCGTCTATTTCGTCTCTTTCCACCAGGCGGCCATATATCCGGGCACCGGGTGGACCGAGGAAACCGGCGCCAACCAGGGCGCCCACACCACCTTGAACTTTCCCATGGGTCCCTTGTGCGGCGACGAAATATATCTGGAAAGCCTTCGCAATGTCGTCTTCCCCAAACTAAGCGAATTCCGGCCGGAGCTGATCCTGCTTTCGGCGGGATTCGACGCCCATCAAAGCGATCCTATCGGTGGGATGGCCATCACCACCGAGGGCTTCTACAGGATTACCAGCGCCATCAAATCCTTCGCCGACCAGACATGTGGTGGCAAGGTGGTCTCTCTTCTGGAAGGGGGATACGATATCAAGACCCTGGGCGATGCCGTCACTGCCCATGTGAAAGCGCTGCTCGATCTGTAACAATCACCTCCCCTTGCCTGGCGCCCCCCCTGTGAGCACATTGCGAGTTGCCAAGTATCATAATTATTTGATATTATATAGCTTTACAAATGGGTTGATATACAGTGGGGTCGATTTTCAAAGGTTTGCTTGCCGCGGTGCTTGTGTCCACCTCCGCCACTTCTTTCGATCCCGGCGGACTGGAGTACAAGTCGGAGCAATTCACGCTGACCATAAACAGCGACGGCAGCGGCGAACTGACCGTATTGTACAAGGATTTCGGCTCCAAGGAAGATCTTCGCAGAGTGCGAAAAAAGGAGTTGAGTTATCTGAAGGATTCCGTGATGTCCAATAAACTGGTGGCGGAGGCCAGCGAGGACGGGGTGGATATCGTGGATCGAAGGCTCGACTTCGACAACTACGCCATCGGCGCTTTTGTGCGCGCCAAAAGCCAGGCATACGGGCGCCTGTTCACGGTGTTCCAGCATTACGTATTGGAGATAGAGGATATGATCTATATCACGCCCCTGAATGGAGTGGTGGGGCAGGCGAGCCTCAGCGAAGGGGGAAAGATCGTCATCCGCAACAATAAATACGCTTTCGCATGGCCCACCAACACCACAAACATCCAGTTTACAGCCACCTATAAGATCAAGGGTTTTTCTTTCCGCTCAGAAAACCAATAAGGCAAAGCTGCGCCAGGCGGAGGCTATGGTGAGCGCCCACTGCGCCATTCCCGCCCCTGCAATGCCCCACCCGTTCCACCGGTCATTTTTTAAAATCAACCATGATTTTTCCCAAGGCTCCTGCGATGTGGATACAATGAAGGATGGCGCCATCTGCGGCGCCTGTAACGACAGATAGGAGTAAGAGGCCAAATGAGCCAGGACCAGGTTTACACAAAAGACATTCTTCCAGGCGGGCTGCGGGTTATCACAGCGCCCATGCCTTCCACCCGCTCGGTGACTGTGATGCTGATGGCCGCCGTCGGCAGCCGATATGAGACCAGACAGATCAGCGGCATCGCCCATTTCATGGAGCATATGTTCTTCAAGGGGGCCGAAAAATATCCCGACGCCATGGCCGTGGCATCCGCCATCGATGGCGTGGGGGGGGTGTTCAACGCTTTCACCTCCGAGGAAAAAGTGGCGTATTACGTCAAGCTCACCTCCGGCAAGACCGAGACCGCATACGATGTCCTCTCCGACATGCTGCACAGGTCGAAGTTCGACCCGGTGGAGATCGACAAGGAACGCGGAGTGATTGTCGAAGAACTTCGCATGTACAACGACGACCCGATGAGCCGCATCCAGATGGCCTTCAAGAGCCACTTTTTCGGCGACCAGCCGCTGGGCTGGGATGTGGGAGGCACGGAGCAGGTGGTCAACTCGGTCACCCGGGAGGATTTCATCCATTTCCGCGACCTGCATTACACCGCCCGAAACTGCGTGCTGTCCGTGGCTGGGGATATCACCCGCGCCAGGGCCTTGGAACTGGCCCAGAGCTATTTTTCTTTCGACGGCCATGACAAGATCACTCCTCCACCCTATGTGCCCCAGCCAGGAGCCAGGAGTGTGCTGATTAAAAAGGACACGGAGCAGGGGCATTTCATCCTCGGCTTCCCCATTCCCGGCGAGGAGGAGGCCATACAGCCTACCTTGAAAATCCTGTCGGTGATCATGGGGGGCTCCATGTCCTCGCGCCTGTTCCACGAGATCCGGGAAAAAAGGGGCCTAGCCTACTACATCTCCTCCGGGCGGCGGGTTTTCACCGACACCGGGGCGTTCATGATCGCCGCGGGGGTGAACGTGGACAAGCTGGGCGACGCGGTGGCCTGCGTCATGGAAGAGCTGGCCAAGGCGGCGGACAAGGGCTTTACCGCCGAGGAGTTGACTCGTGGCCGGGAAAACATCAAAGGTAAGCTGGACCTTTCCATGGAGGATTCCATGACCCAGGCCAACCTTTACGCCTCCAGAGAGGCGATTTATGGCAAAATAAAAACAGCCGAGCAGATGGTGGAGGAGCTGGACTCCGTGACCCTGGACCAGCTCAACGCCGCCGCCTCGATATGTTTCGACGCGACGAAAGTGAAGATGGCCGCCCTGGGGCCGTATAAAGATCTGGAGCAGTTCGACAAGAAGCTGGAGGGCTGAGGGGAATGTTGAGAATCCTGTTTGTCTGCACCGGCAATCTGTGCCGCTCCCCCATGGCCCAGTATATGCTCATGGACCGTTTGGCGGAACTGGGTGTGGAGGATGTGCGTGTGAAGTCCGCCGGCTTTATCGCCCAGAATGGCGCCCCCGCATGCCCGAGAGGGGTGGCGCTCACCGCCCTGCAGGGGACTGATATGGCCAGACACAGAGCCCAAATGCTCACCAGAAGCCTTCTGGAATGGGCGGACCAGATTATCGTGATGGAAAAGCGCCATCTGCGCCTGGCCCACGATATGGCCCCCAACGAGGGGTGGAAGATGTCGCTTTTCTCCAAGTTCCTGGAAGGAAAGGAAAACATGGATGTGCCGGATCCCTATGGGCGGGAGGAGAAGGATTACATGACCACGCTGGCGATGATCCGCGAGGGGGTCCACAACCTGGCCATGGAAATCGCCGGAAAAAAACCGGGGGATGCACAGTTAGCCTGAATCTTAGCGCAAAGGAGGGGAGATGAGTGGATGGACCATGCTTACGATCATCGGGGAGGACCGGCCGGGCATCGTGGCGGCGGTGACGAAAATCCTTTATGAAAAGGGGATGAACCTGGGGGAGGCCTCCATGCTGCGCCTGGGAGGGGCTTTCACCATCATGCTGATGGTGCAGGGCGCCGCCTCCGCCGACGATGTGGCCCGCATCGTCCAGCCCGTGGCGGAGCCGATGGGGCTGCGGGTTCATGCCGATCCTATCGAGGGAAAACTGCACGACCATGTGGAGCCTAACGCCAGGATCACCATCTTCGGCGCCGACCGGGCGGGGATCGTGGCCAAGGCCACCGGCGCCCTGGCCGAGGCGGGATATAACATCTCCCTGCTGGAGACCGACGTGGGGGGGAGCCAGGTGGAGCCGATCTATATCATGCAGATGGAGGGAGTGGCCTCCCGGGGAATCCAGTCCCTCAAGGACTCGCTGGCGGGGCTGGCGCGTGAGGGGGTGGAGATCAGCGTGGAACCGATCGACACCATGATCGGATAAGAGGCGCCCGTGGCATCTCTCCCGATTATCACCTACCCGGACAGCAGGCTCAAAACCCCTTCCGAGCCGGTGGAAAAAGTGGACGAGGCGCTGCTGGCCTTCATCGCGGACCTGGAGCAGACCATGCGCGCCGGGCCGGGAGGAGTGGGCATCGCCGCGCCCCAGGTGGGCCGGGCCATCCGCGTGGCCATCGTGGACGTCTCCTCCCGCAAGGACACGCCCAACAACGGCCGGGTGGTGCTCATCAATCCGGAAATCACCAAATGGGATGGTTTCGCCGTGGGAAGGGAGGGGTGCATGTCCGTCCCCGACTACACCGGCGCCGTCATCCGGGCGGAGAAAATCGAGCTTCAGTGCCTGGACGAGCTGGGCGCCGAACGGACTTACCAGATGGAAGGATTCGAGGCGCGGGCCGCCCAGCACGAAATCGACCACCTGGACGGGCTTCTGTTTCTGGATCGACTGGTCAGCCGCAGCGGGGATCTTTTCAGGAGAAAGGCGTATAAAAAGAAGGGGGAGTGAGGATAATAATCCAGATAACTGCAATTAATATATCATCCTGTTTCACGCCATCTTCTGCTTTTTTTTCCCCTTTATGCAGTCAGTGCCGTTCCCTGATCTCCAGAGTTTTCAACCTGGTCCGGGAAGCGCCATGGGTATTGTTCGAGTCTATCTTGATCTTCAATCCGATTATCGGAGGAGGGGGAGCGGCGCCAAAATGGCGCTGGTAATCTGCGCCCAGGTCCCGCTCCACTGTTATCCATTCCTTCCCCGTCCCATCGCTCACCACGTGAAAGAATATGTTGGAAAACCGGGGGGCCTGGAATTCATCCCCCTTTCTCTCCCCGGTCCCATGGGCGTACACCAGGGAATTGGGGATCTGTTTCGGGATGAACCCGAACAGGTATTGTTTCACCAGTTTGTCGAATCCCACATATACGCGGAAGGCCGAGTCCTGCAGCTCCGCCTTGCGCATGTCGGCGCCTTGCGGCGCGCTGGCCACCTGGTATGTCATCACCATCTTTTTCGGCGGGACCATGGGGATCGGCGCCGGGAACTGCACATCGATCTCGCAGGAGTCGTCCACAGCCTCCATATACAGAACCCCATCCCCCACCTGCCAGCGGGATATGTCACCCTTGGTGTGGATGTAGGAGTTGGCGGAGAGCCACCGGGCCATGGGGGTCTGCGCTGTTGGCAGGTTAATCTTCCATACGACACCCGAAGCCTCCTGGGAGTGGGCGCTGCTGTGGCACAGCAGAAGCCAAAGCGACAGAGCGAAGACGCATCGCACAACTTTTTTTCCCATCACAGGTTTTGCGCTCCTTCCATATGATGATAAAAGATAGAGTGAGACTTCAGGATAAACATATCCACGCAACCGAGGATGGTCATTTCGGGAACGCCGACACCGGACCCGCCGGGAGGCCGGGCGCAAAGTCTTTTCCTGACTGTCGCGCGCGGATATGGCGATTGGAGGATCTGGACTAAAAGAAGTTGTATCTCAAAATACAGTAGACAGCGCGGAACGCGTCCTTGAGTCCGATCTTCTTCCCTTCTTCATACGTTCGTCCATGGTAGGAGATGCCCACTTCGTATATGGGCACGTTCAGCCGGGTGACCTTCGCGGTGAGTTCCGGATCGAAACCGAAACGATTTTCCTGCAGGGTGATTTGTCGGATCACATCGGTTTTCATCACCTTAAAGCAGGTTTCCATGTCGGTGAAGTTCATGTTGCTGGCCATGTTGAACAACAGGGTCAGCAGCTTGTTGGCCACCATGTGCCAGAAAAAAAGAACCC
>Ga0224511_10004164_pt1 | contig 10810 bp, 7 predicted proteins | sample SF_May12_sed_USG_2_FD_169988 | JGI IMG/M metagenome (GOLD analysis project Ga0224511, IMG submission 169988) | Sediment microbial communities from San Francisco Bay, California, United States - SF_May12_sed_USGS_8_1 | ecosystem: Environmental > Aquatic > Marine > Sediment | place: USA... | reverse complement strand
ACCAAAGTGGTTAACATATTTCCTACGGTGTCCACTTTCCGAATCGCTACAATGTAATAAATGGAGTGTCACTTTCAGCGTTTCAATAAACACAGTGTCTACTCCATCAAGAGAAGAAATAATGGTCCCCATCCCAGCGTAAGAGAAGAGCAATTGGAAATAGTACTCCTTTAATGTATCAAATTCGAATAGGTTTCTACCACCTTTATTAAAAAGGGTCATCTCAATAACATGAAATTTGCTTTTACTAATTTTGACATCACAAATGATATCCTAGTTATTGGCGTTGTTGGCAGCCTAATATATTTCCAAACATGCAATTTGAAAATTGAAGCTTGTACACACAAAACGCCTTTAACTAAGAATAGTTTCGTTTTACATTACAGATTTTTCTTTGCAACCTAATGACAATATTAAAGTAAGGGCTAGATTTTTTACTAATTGGGTGTCAAACAGCAAACGCATTGGCAATACGTGTTGGACTTTCCAAAGGATGATGTCTTATTTAATATGTATGCGATTAATAACTTACTATTCATATAATACATTAGGCAAGTAAAATAAGTAACAGATCACCAGTATTTATTACTTTTAAATGACGTATCACAGCGTGGTAACACCAGAGTTATCTATAACGGCGCCGAACCTTCCATACCGTATATACGTATATATGGCGGTATATTAATCGTGTACTTTAACACAAGATAAATGCAGAAAATAAATTAATGAAAGGATTTTTGAAGACCTGGCCTCGATTACTCGAAAAAGATCATCTCGTTATTGGTGGTTTAAGTCGCTTATAGAGGACTTAAGTGGCTTATAAGTGACTTAACCCACCAATAAAGGGATGATCTTTTTTCGAAAAATCGGGGCCAGATCATCAAATTCTAATCTGTTACAGTTAACAATATTAGTCAACAAAACAGATTTTTAAACGTATGAAGAAGATTTTAATTTTAGGCTTACACGTTTTTTAAACCTTTTGCTGACATGGAGCAACGGGTAGTCGCATTTTTGCTTTAAAGCGTGACCAATCGGTTAAACGGTTGAATATTTCTGATAAGGAATGTTCTCACCCAATTTACCTTTACAATAATATAACATGGATACTTAAATCCGATCACAATTCACTCCTATAGACGAATCATAATCAGTCAATGTCAAAACAGTATCACAGTATGAGAAGCAACATAACGTATTTGACATTAGAAAGACTTAATTTCATAGGCTCTTCATGAATATTTTACACATTACTTCTGCGGAATTATATTAAGTATTTAGCATTATACTAGTATTTCACTTTAGATAAAATCGCATTTAAAAGACCATATGGAAATTACGTACAATCATTTTCCTTTCCATAGTAGCAACAGGTGTAGGTATTTGCAAGTTAACAACTTAACAAAAATGTAAAAGATTAAAGTACTACTATTTATCAAATATAATTAAATCATTTAAATGCAGAAAGTACAAAGTGCTGAGCTACTGGCAAAAGTTGAATAACCTCAGATAGAAAGTAGAAGGAACGGCCTTCTAATAGTATTTGGGGCATTAAAAAGCCTGTGGACGGTATACAAAAAGTCTTTAGCAAAAATGATGTATCTAACGACATTGTGCTCCAACCCATAATACGAAGCCCATTTTCACTGCTATAAAATCAGTAACCAACTGTCTTCTTCATTTCCAGGGCCTGTTGAAAGATATATGGTTCCCTCATCCGGACTCCATGAAAACGAAGCCAAGGCCGACGAGGTGGACGGAGATTCTGTCACGAGAGCCATAGAAAGGAACTTTTATCTTCCACTGATAAAGACATTTGATACGTGCGTTTTGAAATCTAAAGAAACAAAGACGTTGACCAATAAAGATAACTACACACGCGAACGAAGACAATACGATTCAGATATAGTATTTACCAAGCAAGATATTTATTTTCGTAAACAAGATGTGCCTGATACCGTACCATCTAAACGTGTAGCAAGAACAATAGACTTTAGCCCGTCGAATAGTTTACATTCTCCAACAGAGTCTCCAAAGACATTTATTTCACCCACCTATCCATTTAGTCCTCTGTATTGTTCTCCGAGCCAGTTTTTGTCTCTGTCTCCCGTCACATCTTACCCATTTCGTCAGAACGAACTAGCATCTCCTGAAGCCCCACTTACGCCAGCGAATCTCACTACCCTGTCTCCGAAGTTCTATCCGCAAACGTTTTTTCATCCTCATCAGTTACGACCGGTTCACGTAAAAACCAGTGGTCCACATGTTACAACGAAAGGTGCAAACAGCCCTTGCACAACTGAAGCTATCACCAGTGTAAATCAGAGAGATATTGGCGTTCAATTAAATTCGGAGCAAACAAAGAAGATTAATCAACAAAATCATTTGTCGTCCTTGTCATTTGCCATCCCTACCAGTGCAGATGTAAACAACAACAAACGAAAAACACAACTCATGAATCAAGATTTGAATCCACAGAATGCAAAGATTTCCGACGCAAGCAATAACACAGAGAGCATGCAACATCACCAAACTATAACTTCGATTTCACAATCTGCTGTACCAGCACATACTCTATGGCGCCCTGTCCCGCAAATGGTCCACGCTGTGTCAAGCGGGCCTTCCTTGCTACAACCTTTGCCGACACATCCGACCTTGCAAAACATGCCCACCTCGATGGTTCCTGCAATGTCTGTGCCAATGGTGCAAAACACGGTGCAGCAACCGCAAGCCAACGCCGTTGCAGCTGGGGTAAGATAACGTGTTTGCTTACCCAACGTAACTGGTACTTGTTGGAATATATCTAGATTTACTGTACATCGCATAATCTTAAATACTAAAGACATCTTTTCGAAGGTTTAATCAATTAAATGATCTCATACTCACTCTTTAAAGCAAATAAAACAATACAGCTTTCCTTAATTGTTGTTCCTCTCCACACAGGTTCCGGGTGTGAAGAGCGTTGAGTTTGTCAATGGCGGCTACGGCATCAAGAATCCACTTCTCACCCAGACACAGGCAGGCAACTTTCCGGACGTTTTCGGTAAGACGCCACACTTGTGCAGATCGTTTAAATAATCAAATTAGCCGTTAAGATTTTCAGTAAAATGAAAAGCCATAATCAATTAATTGATAACACATGTTATTCTAAATTTAATCTTTATTGGTATATCTGATGCAGATGTGGACGTTCTCAATTCGTTTACATTCGAGATGAAGGAAATTGACTGGATTTCGTTGGAATGAGAGTGTTACTATCATATACTTAAATATCATATACTTATCAAAGAAAATGCATTGTCATTTCAAATATATAAAACGACAGTTGACTGTTATTTGATATGTAAATGAAACATGATACAACAAGTAATTGTAACAGTTATTTTATGACACGACGGCTATTCTATACTCCTGAAAACTGACGTTATTATTTATTGTTGCAATGTTGCTATTTGTAATAAATAAAAAAGTCTGAATATCATATTTGACAACTGGAACCTTAAACCAGCATGTGCTCGACTGCTTATAAAATTCAAAAGTTGACAACTCATTGTCGTAACAAAGACAACTCCTTCGATAAAACTCGACCGCCGTGGGGCTACCAAAAATCTGAAAGTGATACAACCTTTCCATGCTAGATATTACTTGTTTCTTTTTAATTATTCGTTAAACCGGTCATTATAAGCTAGCAAAAATATAAGCATTCAATGAAAGCTATGGTTGAGTAGAGCCGGCCTCTGCACCCGATCTGCCAGCGGTCGATTGTCCTTTCTTTTGCGCCCCGTGAGGGAGAGTGTGCTCTCTAATTATCATCTTATTCTTCTCAAGATGGGGCCAGCTCTTCACGCCTGTGGTGGATAACGGAGGTTCTCACGGCGAAGTGTTTCTTCTGATTGATTGTAGATAAATCAAAAGTTCTTTTACAGACACCCATTATGCGTTTTTCCATCATTAGTATTTATTTAGGCCTAAACGCTATGCAAACGGTTCAACCCACTAGATTATTATCAGCCCAGATCAATAGACCACAGACCACTGAACAGGCAGAAGAGAAGCTAATGAGTTAAACCGGCATACCGAACACGTTTAGTTAACAATTAGTACCGGTGTTAATTTAATCGAACATCACGTTACCATTATGTCAAAAGATCAAGCACACCCACACCAAGAATTCCGCCACTCGGAATGTAAGGGTATCCTGTTTTCGTTAAAACGCGCTGTCGTTCATTCATTAAAGGAGTATTGTTCCAACAAACATGGGTTTAATTATTGGTCAATAAAAACGAATACATTGACACCATCCTTTTAAGAACCAACGTGAAAACCATTGTCAGTATGCAACAATATGATTTTTTTCTTTGTTCTCCCTTAACAGCCCAGAAGGAAACGGACCGGTTTGTCTGCCGGATCTGCCAGAAAACGTTCCACCTCCAGCGTCTCCTGAACCGCCATCTTAAGACCCACAGTGACGTCAAACGTTATCTGTGCACGTTTTGTGGCAAGGGCTTTAATGACACCTTCGATCTTAAACGTCATACAAGGACTCATACAGGTATTATTTTACCTTGTTCGAATCACCCAATCAAAGGTTGTGAGTGTTATATGTTCCTTACAAATAAAAAAATAGGCGGGAGATGGTAAAGTAATTTATGAACAATATCTTATCTTTTGTGACTTCTTTACACACAATAAAAAAACGAATATTTTTTTTTAAAATATTACATGTATATAAAATGCAAACAGAATATTGCATAATTTTGAATTGCCGCCCAATGACATCGACACGTTGGAACACTATTTTTAAACCAAGTGCGCATAATGTTTAGATATATTAAAAAGTGTAGGAATCTGAGCAGGGGTTTTAATTGATTAAGTAAACATATCTTTCTCATTTACTTTAAATTGCATATCTATATTTTATGTATTATATCACCAGAACGAGATTACACTGATTGTAACTGTGATGTATGTAAAAACACTGACATTCCCATTATCTTGGCTCCTTGGATTTAAAAATATTTCACTTTTACATACTGTTCATATTTCTTGTTAACATATTCTTTTCAGATCGCTCTCATTTTCATGAGAATAAATTCATTTTCTTTGTGATTCCTGACAAAATTAGGCAACCTTGCGCTGGAAGAGAAATTTATTACACAATTTAAACGAGAAACTGAACACCTGAAAAGTGATAACAAGTGCACAACTGACACTAATATAGAAAACTGTATGCACTTGTCGCCGATGTTTCCAAAGGCAATATGAGTGCAGGTAAATTCATCTCTGCACCATTAAGGGGTCAAGTTTTTGACATTGTGAGGTATTAACGGCATTTCTTCGTATCATATTCTGACACAAGGCAATGCAACAGAAAGCTTCGATTGTGTCCAATTGTTGCGTTTCTGTCGATTTCCCTTTCAAAGCAAGAAATCACTGCACACACCTTGTATTGCCACTTGGTTACTTTATATCTGACACTTTAAATGAGAATTGACTGGTTATTTGCTCAAAGTATTAAATAACGCAGTTTTATACAAATTTCCTTGAGGATGCTGTCATTACGCGTTACAATTGACATGAAATGCACACATCAAGTTTTAAAAACCCATACAAAAAGCATGAATATATTTAAGTTGATTGCCTGGTATAATATCCCCGTTTTCCATGCAGGTGTCCGTCCGTACAAGTGTTCAGAGTGCGGGAAAGCCTTCACGCAGAGATGCTCCCTGGAGTCTCACTGCAAGAAAGTGCACGGCTCAGACTTCGAGTTTGGATACAAGGTATTTGACAGAGCATTCGTTTAAGAACATGTACCTTTACCAGTTGCCCTCTTTCATCCCCTTATTACTCGTTTAATACCATCGATGTGGTTGGGTTTCAGTGTTAAATTTAACGTTGTAATGAACATACATGTATCTATTGAGAAGACATGCTAGCACAAAATGTTGGTAGACACTTTATTACTAGTTTATCAACAGTAATACCTTTTCCTTGCATCAATCAATCATACACACATTAGCCTGTGTATCCGGAGGTTCTCTTATCACACACGCGTTCACCCTCCAGGAGCGCCGTGCCAAGCTGTACGTGTGCGAGGACTGTGGCCACACGACGACGGAGCCCGGACAGCACTTCCTGCATCTCAAGTCCCGCCACCCTCACTCACCCGTGCTCCTCCGCTTCTACGACAAACGCCAATTCAAGTTCGCCGAGCAGGACGTCAACTGATGTTGGCTACAAGTCGGCAGATACCGGTAGGTTCTAAATTAGTTATGATAAAACCGTTACATTTTATTTCGGTCAAACACAATGAGGGGTACTTTTGGGGAGGCTTATGCGTAGAATCTGGTGTCTTTTGAAATGTTGGTGGACTGTTCGCCGTCATACTAGTCAACCTGTGTTGAAAAAGGCGTTAAAACAAACAAAACAAACAAACAAAATCTTTGTAAATGCGCCATACTTTCTATTTTGACAAAGGCCACTTTCAGCAGTTTTGCATTTTAAAACGCAGCATCATTTCTTTGTTACATAAATTTATTTATGACACATGCTTGTAACTGTTGTTTATTATCAAATTATCATAAAAGATGTCTTTAGGATATCCTGCATACTACGTACAGAATTAAAACAGAATAACATTTTTGTTTATGATACATATTTGAAAGCCCTATGTTGTATGATATTGCAAATGGATATGTGCTATAAATTTGCAATGGTCGTTAATGACATGATTAACTGCGCAGTGAAATTCAAACTGAGCATGGAAGAGAAGTTTTATTACATATTGTAAATGTGCATAGGATGATAGGATGCATCCAATTGTATCAAATACAACACCTGACGGTTTAGCCATTACGGTATAAATTGACAATATCGCTTTCAAACTTTCACGGCGATTTTATTGCATAACGGCACCTGGGCTCGGCATCTACATTCACACGTGGGCTTCTTTACTGTAACTGTATCATTTCGCTCCATCCTCCGTCAAAAATGTGACTTGACATTGGTTTCAATCAAACGCGCCCTAAAATAGACTCATAACATGACGAAGGCAATGGAATGGGGCATTGGTTTAACAATACCACTCCTTGATAGGTAATACAACACAGGCGTGAAGACAGCGCACGTAAGTGATTGGGAAATAATAGAAATGGCGGAAACTTGACGATTGCAATACCCATCAATGAAGTGAAACCCTAGTAAGAAAAGGACAGACCTCAGACCCCAAACCCAGCGGACACCTGTTAGACGCTGGGTGGCATGCCATCCTACGTACACCACATTCCAACTCTTGTGGCATTGTCTCGATTTAACAGCTAGTCGTAAAACTTGAAAATTGCAAGAAAACAACAAGGGTAAATCGTTTTGAATGGATTGGACAGTCTATCAATTCGGTTCTGATGTACAGCCGAACAGCTTATTGTGGATCGACTATTATGGAATGAGAGTTTATATCCGTTATAGAGCAATAAAACTAAGCATGTATTCATTGGTAAAATTGCGCGTATATCATGTCTCCCTTTTAATTTGCATTAAATTGCAATAAATTCGACAAAATAGGTGGAATTAGAATGAAAAGGATACCCGAGGTTAAGGGCTTTGGGGGATTTAAAGAATGGAATAAAGGGACAAATAGAACCAAGGTCGTATGATAGTCATCCAGTCAGAGCCCTGATTTTGTCGAAGATTGAAGATAAGTGGACCACCGAATGTGATGCTTCGCCAACTTGACGCATAGAGATGCCGTATATTCTGACTGCATTAAAATTAAGTCAGTAAATACATGAACTTAGATGGCTGAAATTAAGCCCTTTACCTTGAACATTAGAGTGTACGCTCTCGTTAAATAAAACATAAAGTTACATAGAAAAACTCATTATGTATGCCCTCTTACACATTAAAAATGTCTTTAAAGAAGATACGTCCGCTATCGCTTGATTTAATCAAGATATCGTATGATAAAAATGTCTTTAATGCTATATATGATTTCATTTTAACAACTGAAATGGCCGTCGGTCAAGCGAGTACCGTAATGTTTGCGGTTTGTATAACAGTAAAAGGTGTCCCGTGACGCCAAAGATGCTGAGACCGCACTACAAAGTAGCTCTATAAATGTTCATGGTGTCGGGTACCCTTTGAAAGCGCCCTTGATCACTGGATTACATCTATGACTGTACACCCATGCGAACAAATCTTCTAACGAGATGTATCTAGTATACATTTTGTTGGCGTGCAAATGATGTTCTGTATAGAGGTGTAACACGATTATCCCAGCATGATACTAAGTTATTAACAACTATAAATATACATGGTTTGTTTGTTCTAGGTACTGAAAGCGACCTCTGTGATGAAAATAAAGACGAATGGATGATCTTCATTGCGGCTCCGTTACAAAGGCGACATTGAAGGACCTTAGCTATAAAACATGTTAAGATGGCTGAGATCATTATTAAGATAGCATAACCTAAATGCAAAGATTGTAGGGATTATATTTTCTTTCTTTACCAAAACTGCTCTATGCATTTGATTAGGATGTTCAGATTATGAGTGAGTGTAGTTAAGGTTTTAACTGCTTTAATTGCATGTTTTGTTACGCTGTTACCTGTCTGAATATTTTATGATAAAATAGAAAAGCATTATTGTTGTCTTTTTATTAACCTATGTTTAACCAACTTATAATTTATTAAAGCTGCTTTCCCACACATGGTAGATTTGAATTTCAAAAAATCAAAAAGATAAAATAAACAGCAGTATTTTACAGATATTTATAATCAATAAAATCCTTTTTACTGAATTTCACTGAAATCCCTCGTTGTCGTTAAAAAGTAAGACAAATACGCGTGTCTTCTGGTCCTGGAAGGATTTCTCGGTCTATAAATACAATGTATAACGAAATTCCCTTCTGCGCGCACCTTGCTATATAGAGTCAAAAGAACGCCGCGTGTTAATAGATAATTCTAATTTTAGATCAATGTTTACAAAATAATTCGCTGGAAAGGTAAAAACTTATGGCAAAATAAATGTGCTATTACAATTCTTTACTGACATTTCTTTGAGTGAGAACCTTATCAAAATCTAGTTTAATGTATATAGATATACATTGTATGTTTTTTATTCTTTGATGACTTGTTCATTGCACCATGTGGGGGATAGGAGCTTTATTTTTTTTTCAATCCCCAATTTATCCCAATATACCTAAATTAAATTTAATAAACCTTATCTGAGTCAGCATAAAAAACCTAATATGCTTATAATATATTCTGGTGGATATGACTCATTTGTAGCAAAATAATATGATACCAATCTTTACTGCATGGGGTATAACTATTATTCATACGCATACATAACAAGATCCAATGTCGCATCATCATAGAAGAACAACACACATATAGCATACGTCACAAAACATTTAATAGCACAAACATATCGGTGTTACTTTTTGACGGTACACTCTAAACAAACACTTTGCTAAAATAAAATTTAATGTATTAGATACATTACATTATTATACATAAGACAAAATATATCAAATTAAAATTAAAACGTACGATCAATAAAAGCATGGTACCAACAATCATGAGTTTAATGTTCAAACACGGATGCAGAAACTACTATTTATGCTTACGGTTTTAGCCAGTTTATTCTTTCACTACTAATACATATGTGCCGACGGCCTAAATATATATATGGAAAGCACTTTACTATTATCATTTTTGGCACAATTGAAGATATATAACACACTTATGAACTCGTATATAAAGCGACGCTTAGTACAGTGATGCCATAGCACGAACGCAATTAATCTAAATCTACCAACAATTAATTCTACATCATTCACCACTTTCTTTTTTGCTGATGGATTTCAGATAACGACTTTTCAAATGTATGGATCGTATCTTAAGAAAATCAAAAGATTTGAATCGGTTGACTATAAAGGGACAAATACCCGAGTGCCTTATTCGCTTTCTCTACTTAGCACCGTTTAATGTGAACTATATGTAATAAAAGTGAAGCCGCTATGCCACATATAAAATTTCTTCCCATCTTGCTTTGACCTGACACCGGAATTTAGTTTCAACATCAGAGAGTCATATTTTGTCTCCCGTTTCCATCTTTTCTGTCGTCCCTTTGTGAAATATAACATTATGGCGGACTAACAACCGTTAGTGGCTGGATGAATAATGGTTGTGTGCGCTGCTTTGGTTTCAGAGTAACCTGAGCAGTATATTGTACGATGCGAAGTGTACATTTACAATTGAAAGGTTGTTTTAAAACGTAACTTTGGACAATTTTATTAGCATCTTTGCCATCATTTATCTTTGCCATGATTTCAGTTTTATTGGCGATGGTTCCCATAAACATTTTAGGCCGCCAAATAATTAAGAGGTGAAAAGGCCCTAACCACAGTATATGTTTCTCAATAAAACATCGCACTTTATAAAATTTCAAGATAAAAACTTCAAGATTTTTTAATGAGAATTGGTTTGAACGTTGTTTGTACTTGCACATCTCGGACTAAAGTATATTAGTACATGCGCAGATGTAAATTGAAAACATTGTACACATATTAACAGTGTTCTTTTTTATGCAACACTTTAATGTCAAGTATAGTGTAGATGTTACGTAAGTCATAAACTAGTTAAAATATTCTAATGTATGGAAATTTATGTACACCAAATTGCGAAATACGGAAAGCGTTTTTTCTGCCAATCAGAAAATCCACACGTATTTGATTGCAGTAGGTTCAGACGTCTCAATTGCGGTAACAAAAAACGAACACGGCAAACAGTTTTGCATCTTGAAAGGTTAA
>Ga0224511_10004163_pt1 | contig 10811 bp, 9 predicted proteins | sample SF_May12_sed_USG_2_FD_169988 | JGI IMG/M metagenome (GOLD analysis project Ga0224511, IMG submission 169988) | Sediment microbial communities from San Francisco Bay, California, United States - SF_May12_sed_USGS_8_1 | ecosystem: Environmental > Aquatic > Marine > Sediment | place: USA... | reverse complement strand
CACGCCCAGTTCTTTTTCATCCTGGTCCAGCACAGCTTCAGACGCGGCCAGCTGCTCCACCACCAGGTCCTCCACTTCCAGCCCCGCCCGGTTCACCGACCGGATGATGTTCTGCACGGATGTCACAGACGCCGTGATGATGTGAGCTTTGGCCTCCAGCCGAACACCGTTTATCCCCTCCGGATCCAGGATGCCATCCTGGCCGTCCACTATGTATTCCTGTGGAATCACATGGATGATTTCCCGATCCAGCGGCACATTCACCGTGCGAGCCGCCTCCAACGCCTTTTCCATATCCTGCCGGGTCACTTCGTGGCCCCTGGCGGCGATGACGCCATGGCTGTTAAAGCCGCTTATATGGGCGCCTGCCATCCCCACATATACAGAGTCCACTTCAAAACCGGCCATCAGTTCCGCCTCTTCCACCGCCCGTTTTATGGAGTCCACGGTGGCGTCTATATTCACCACCACCCCTTTGCGCATGCCCCTGGATGGGTGAGAGCCCAGGCCGATGATTTCCGGAACGTCGCCCCCGGTTTCCGCAATCACGCAACAAATTTTTGTGGTGCCGATATCCAGCCCTACCACGATATTATTGTTATTCGCCATGATCAGTTCACCCCCATCTTTTCCGCATCGCTTTTGGCGTGCATGACTACCACTTTGTTGGGAAAGGAAAGGTCTATAGCAACGATCCCAGACTCCTTGCCGCGCAAGATGTAATCCACGGTCAGCAGCCGTTCCATCTCATCCGTCCATCCTTTTTTCAGGGCGGTCACCACGATATCCGTCCCCTCGAACCGGGCGGCCACCCTCTGTTTATCAAAGGATCCAAGCCCGGCGAACTCGTGTTTTCCAAAAAGTCTATAATCTTTCAAACGATACGCCGCCGCCACCAGGTATTGCAGGTCGTTCACTGTCAGTTTCATTCCTGGGGTTATTTTTATTCCGTCGGTTTTTTGTTCCGTTATCACGGCAAACCCTCCGGTATCGGAGTTTTTTTCCGCTTCGGATATCGCCACACCGGTCTTGTCCACCAGCCACAGCTTTTTGCTGGTTTTTAGCGCAAACTGGGGCGTGCGCTCGGTCACCTTCACATACAGGGTGGAGGGAATCTGGCGCCGTATTTCCACCGACTCCACCAGAGGATGACCTTCCAGCCTGCGGCCCGCTTCTTCCAGGTCCACGTTGAATATGCTGGTCCCGGAGCGCAACGATAACAGGTCTGTCACTTCCTTCTCCGGCACAGAGACAAGTCCATCAAGATGAATCTCCCTCAAAATGAAATATTCCATGGCAGCGTCCTGGCCAATCCCGGCCCTGGCCGCCATTGTCGGCCAGCCCATGGTCACCACCACGCCCAGCGCGCCCAAACCCACAATCCACTTCCATGTTTTGCTTTTGCTCATGATCTTGATTCCTCCGCCAGAGACTCCCCGCATATATCGAGAACCAGTTCATCAAACGATATCCCGTCGTGGGCAGCGGCTTTTGGCAACAGAGAGGTTTGCGTCATGCCGGGAATCGTGTTCAACTCTATAAACCAGACCTTCCCGCCGGGCTCCACGATGAAATCGGACCTGGTCTGCCCCCGGCACCCAAGGGCGCGATGAGCAGCCAGCGCCATACGGGCCGCCTCATCCTGCGCAGCCTGGGAAAGCCTGGCGGGCAGATGATATACCGTGTTGCCTGGTGTGTACTTGCTCTTGTAGTCGTAAAATCCTTCTATCGTTTCTATCTCTATGGCAGGCAGCGCCCGCTCACCCACCACGCCCACGGTTAGCAGCGGCCCTGCGACAAACTCCTCCACCATCGCTTCCGTATCTTCGGCCAGGGCCTGTTTGATGGCCGGGGCGACCTCCCCCGCCTCCCGACAGATGGAGACGTTTACCGAGGATCCGCCGTTGGCCGGTTTCACCACCACCGGCGGGTTCATATGATCAGTAACGCCATCTGCGCCAGACTCTTTTTTCCTCACCACCATGTAAGGCGGCGTGGGTATGCCTACCGCTTCGGCAAACACCTTGGACAACCTCTTGCTCATGGCAATGGCGCTGGCCGCCACCCCGGAGCCGGTGTATGGAATTTGCATCAGCTCCAAGAGCCCCTGTACGCATCCATCTTCGCCATACCTGCCATGCAGAGCGATAAAGGCCAGTCCGATCTTCTCCTCCACCAGGCGTTGCGCCAGGTCTCGCCCCGCGTCTATTTCCACGCACTCCACGCCCATTCGCTTCAGCGAGTCGATCACAGCCCGGCCGGTATTCAGGCTCACTTCCCGCTCGTTGGACAATCCGCCCAGCAGGACTCCCACCTTCATATCCTTTAGCCTTGCCAATGTCTCACTCCTCATCGAATCCACCCACCAGCTTTATTTCCCGCTCCAGCTTCACGCCGGATTGTTCCGACACTCTTTTCTCCACCAGCCGCATCAGCCTGTGCACATCCTTCGCCGTGGCGGCGCCCAGGTTCACGATGAAATTGGCGTGCCTGGGCGAGACCATAGCCTCCCCGATCCGTTCCCCCTTCAGGCCGCATGTCTCGATAAGCCTGCCGGCAAAATCCCCAGGAGGATTCTTGAACACGGACCCTGCGCTGGGCAGATCCAGCGGCTGGGACGCCTTGCGCTCCATATACCCGGCGCGCATGACGGCGTGAATCGCATCTCCGTCCCCATCCCGCAACAGCAATGTGGCGCCCGTGATGACGCACCCCGCCGGAAATAAGGAAGTGCGGTATCCAAATCCCGCGTCGCTGGCCATGATTGTCTCCAGCCTCCCCTCGCGCGTCACTATATCGATCGACTCGGTTATATCCTTTGTCTCCCCGTCGCGCGCGCCTGCGTTCATCCGCAACGCCCCGCCCAACAGGCCAGGGATGCCGAACCCGAACTCCAGGCCGGACAACGAGCGCTTCTGAGCCATCCCGGCCAGCCGGGTGAGCCCCATGGCAGCGCCCACTTTCACTCGCACCACTCCCTCGCCTGCAGTATCTATCTCCATCTGGCCAAACCCCGAGCCCAGCGCCAGGACCATCCCCTTCACGCCTTCGTCGGATACCAGCAGGTTCGAGCCGCCGCCCAGGATTAAACGGATCTCCCCAGACCGCATGAGCGAGCAAAGCTCCTCCACGCTCTCCGGCTGGGCCAGCGTTTGCGCCGGTCCGCCGATTTTGAAGGTTGTCCTTTTCCATAACGGCTCTTCCTTAGTTATCTTTGTCATTTCCGCCAATGAACCATTCCCCTACCCTGACAACGCTACCAGCCCCCAGGGTGATGACAATGTCCCCCGCCTTGGCCACACGGGCAAGGTGAGCCGGCACATCCTTGATATCCGCAATGAACGTCACCGATCTGGCGCCGTGGGCTCTGGCTTCCTCGGCCACCATCTCGCCTGTCACTCCTTCTATCGGCTCTTCGCTGGCGGCGTATATTTCTGTGACCACCACTTCGTCCGCGTCATAGAACGCCTTGCCGAAATCGGACATGTGGTTCTGGGTGCGCGAATAACGGTGCGGCTGGAACACCACGATAAGTTTCTTTCCCGGAAACCCGGTCTTCAGCCCACGCAACGTGGCCTTGATCTCGCTTGGGTGGTGGCCATAATCGTCTACAACCATCACGCCGTCGCGCTCTCCTTTTAGCTGGCATCGGCGCTCCACCCCGGAGAAACCGGATAGCGCGTCAATGGCGGTTTTCGGATCCATCTCCAGCTCCAGCCCCACCGCTATGGCCGCCAGGGCGTTGTATACATTGTGCGCTCCAGGCATGTTTATCGACGCTCGGCCTATCTTCTCGCCGCTTACGATCACGTCAAAAGCGGAGCCGAATGCGGAGTATTCCATGCCACTTGCGATGATGTCCGCCGCGGCGCTGATGCCGAATGTGCGAAATCTGCGCTCCACCTTGGGGATGATCTCCTGTATGGGCGGATCGTCCAGGCAGAGGATCGCAGCGCCATAAAATGGCGGCTTGTTCACAAACTCCACAAACGCCTCTTTCACCGCGCCGAAGGAACCGTAGTGGTCCAGATGCTCCGCGTCAATGTTCGTCACCACCGCCACTGTGGGAAAAAGCCGCAAAAACGACCCATCGCTCTCGTCTGCTTCCGCCACCAAAAAGTCACCCTTCCCCAGCCGCGCGCCGGAGCCGAACCTGTCCACTCGGCCACCGATGATGATAGTTGGGTCCAGCCCCCCCTTGGAGAGCGCCGCAGCAGCCATCGATGTGGTTGTGGTCTTGCCATGGCTGCCGGCCACCGCCACGGAATGCTTCATGCGCATCAGCTCCGCCAGCATCTGCGCCCTGGGAATCACCGGGATGAAATTTTGTCGGGCCTCCACGATCTCCGGGTTGTCCGGCCTTACCGCCGATGAGATCACCACCACATCCGCGTCTCCCACATTCACGGCGGCATGGCCCAAAGCCACCTGGGCGCCCTGCCCTCGCAGATGACGCACCGCCGCCGATTCCGCCAGGTCGGACCCGGATACGGCATAGCCCATGTCCAGTAATATCTCCGCGATGCCGCTCATGCCGGAGCCACCGATGCCTATGAAGTGGAGCTTTTTTGTCCTGCCGAACTTCATGCGGCCTCCTTGACCAAAGCCAGTAGCTTGTCCACTATCATCTCCGCCGCCCGGGGCCTGCCCAGCGCTCTGGCGCGATCGCCCATGGTCTCTGCTTTTTCTCTGTCACTTTCCAGCTCGATAATAATCTCCGCCAGTTTTTCGCCGGTCAGTTCGCTTTGCTTAATCATGATCGCCGCTTGCTCATGGACGGCGGGCATGGCGTTTTTTGTCTGATGGTCGTCGGCCGCCTGAGGGAATGGTATGTAGACCGCCGCCTTTCCCACTAGGCATATCTCGCTAACAGCGCCTGCTCCCGCACGGGAAATCACCAAGTCCGCCCCGGCGATCTTTTGCGCCATGTCGCCGAAATACGCAGCCGTCTCCCAATCCAGCCCAGATTTAGCCGCCGCTTCTTTCACCATCTCCAGGTCTCCTTCACCGGTCTGGTGGATAATGCGTATCCGCTCCGCCAACGGCGCCAGCTTTTCCACCGCGTCCATCATCGCCTTGTTGACAGGCGCGGCGCCCTGGCTTCCACCTATGACCAGCGCCACAAACCTGCTATCGGTTTTTTCATGCGCTACATCGGTGAATTCGCTACGCACTGGATTTCCCGCCATGACCGTTTTTCCCTCTGGGAAATAAGTTTCAGAACCGGGCCAACTGGTGAACACTGTGGAGGCGCCTTTGGCCAGCCAACGGTTGGTGAAACCAGGAGAAGCGTTCTGCTCCGCCAGGGCCAGGGGCCGACGCATGAATATGGCCGCCAGGCCCATCGGTCCGCTGGCGTACCCGCCAACCCCCAGCACGGCGTCTGGTTTTTCCCTGGATATGATTCCCACCGAGTGGGCAACAGCTTTCGCCAGGTTGACTAAGGAGCCGATGCGGTAAAAGAACCCCATTCCTTTCAGGGCCGTCACCTTCAACGACAGGTATGGTATCCCCTCCTTTGGCACGATAGTGGATTCCAATCCGCGACGGGCGCCCACCCACACGACATTATGCTCCGCCCCGCGGGCCGCCAGTTCACGCGCCACGGCCACCCCAGGGTAGATGTGCCCCCCAGTGCCGCCGCCGGTAATAATCAGTTTCATGTCATTTATATCCATGCTCATGTCGTGTGTTCCGATACGTTGGCCAATAGCCCCACGCTGGCCAGCCACATCACCAGCGACGAGCCCCCCAGGCTGATGAACGGCAGAGGAATCCCTTTGGTAGGCAGCATCCCCAACGTCACTGCGACGTTGATAAAAGTCTGTGTCGCCACAGCAAAGGTGATCCCCAGCGCCAGCAGCCCGCCGAAGCGCTCTGGTGAATTGAGCCCTGCCTTTAGCCCGCGCCACACCAGCACACAGAACAGAACAAGAACGCTGAAGGCGCCCACAAACCCCAACTCCTCACCAATGATGGAAAATATAAAGTCGGTGTGCGGCTCCGGCAGGTAGAAAAGCTTCTGCTGGCTCTCCCCCAGCCCCACGCCCCATGTCCCGCCGTTGGACAAGGCGATGAATGACTGGATAATCTGATATCCGGAATCGAGGGAATCCTCCCACGGATCCAGAAATGTGAGCAGCCGCCTTCGTCTATAGTCCACTGTGAGCATGGATATGGCCAGAATCGGGGCCATCACCAGCGCCGCCCCGGCAAGGTGGGTCAGCCGCACACCAGCCGCCAGAAACATCAACATAATAATCAGCGCTATGGTCAAGGCGGTGCCCAGGTCCGGCTGCAGCTGGATCAACACAAAGAAGAATCCTAGGGCGGCAAGAAGGGGCGCGAAGGTGCCGAAAAAATCGCCAAGCTTTCCCTCTTCCCCCTTCCGGGCCAGGATGGCCGCAAAGAAAATGATCATAGCCAGCTTGGCGAACTCCGATGGCTGAAAAGTCATGGTACCCACAGCGATCCATCGTGTGGCCCCATTCACCGTCCGCCCCACGCCGGGAATCAGCACTGCGGCCAGAAGAGCGGCGGTGGTGAGATATAGAGGGTATGCCCACCGGACCAGCGAGCGGTAGTCTATGGACATCATGAATATCATAGCCAATACCCCCAGCCCGGCCCACGTCCCCTGGCGCTTCAGGAAATAGTATGCGTCGCCATGTTTTTGCCCCGCCAGCACAGCCGAACTGGAGAAGATCATGACTATGCCTATCGCCGTCAACGCCAGGGCGCAGAAGATGATCCAGTAGTCAGGCCTTCGTTTCACAGGCATCTTTATCTTTTCTCCAGCATGGCCACGGCCCGGCCAAACGCCTCGCCCCGGTCCTCGAAGTTTTTGTACATGTCGAAGCTGGCGCACGCCGGGGATAGCAGCACGGAATCACCAGGCGAAAGCCACGACGCTGCGGCTGTCACTGCTTCTTCCATCGTCTCCGCTCTTTTCACCGGCGAATAATCCCCCAGCGCCTTTTCTATTTGAGCCGCCGTTTCCCCTATCAGGGCCGCCCCTTTTGCTCGTTTTTTTATCTCTTCAGCCAGAGGGCCGAAATCGGCGCCCTTGGAGGAGCCGCCTGCGATCAACGCCACATCGCCGTCAAACCCGGCCAAAGACATGAGCGTGGCGTCCACGTTGGTGCCCTTCGAGTCGTTGTAGAAATTAATCCCCCGGACCGTGCCCACCAGTTCCATCCTGTGGGGCAGGCCGCGGAAGGAGCATATGGCTTCCGCTATAACATCCTGTTCGGCTCCGGCGGCAAGCGCCGTCAAGGCCGCGGCCAATGCGTTCTCCACGTTGTGGGGACCCTTTATCATCAGGTCTTTTAGATCGAGGAGCTTGACGGAATTGCGCCCAGGAATCTCGCCGTAAACAGTGTCATTTTCAACCCATGCGCCCCCCTCGTTTTCATCAGGTTTGGAGCCAAACCATAATTTTCTCACGGATGGATTCTGGCTCAGGAAGGTGGAGCCGGAATCGGCGCCGTTAAGGATTACAGTATCCCCTTTGCCTTGGTTCTCAAAAACACGAGCTTTCAGCGCGGTGTATGATTCCGTATTCCCGTGCCGGTCCAGGTGGTCTGCTGTGATATTGGTGATGACGCTTATTTTGGGGCGGAATGTTTTTATCCCCTCCAGCTGGAAGGATGAGACCTCCGCCACCACCCAGTCGTAATCATGGCCGACGGCGTCGCTGAGGGGATTGCCCAGGTTGCCACCGACGAACACGCTCTTGCCTAACCTCTCAAGTATCCTGCCGATGAGCGTGGTGGTGGTGGATTTGCCGTTGGATCCGGTAACCGCGATGATTGGCTCGGATATGTGACGGCTGGCAAGCTCTATCTCGGAGATCATTTCCACACCCGCGCTCCTGGCGGAAGCGGCGAAAGGCGAATCCCACGGGACACCGGGGCTGATCACCGCCAGGCTGTATTGGTCCAAAGACACTCCGTCGTGCCCGCCCAGGTATAGCCCGGTCCCTTCCGGTAAGCTTGCGATCCGTTCTTCCAGTTCTTCGCGCGACTTGGAGTCGGTGACGTCCACGCTTGCGCCTTGGTTGCGCAGAAGCCTGGCCGCCGCCACACCGGAGCGGGCCAGCCCGATTACTATCGCATTCATTCCCGAATATAAGCTCATTCCGATCACCTGAGTTTCAGCGTGCTAAGGGAGATCATGGCAAATACGATAGCCACCACCCAAAACCGGACAATCACCTGCGGCTCCGGCCAGCCCAGTTGCTCAAAGTGGTGATGCAACGGCGCCATTTTGAACACTCGTTTGCCGGTGCTTTTGTATGAAACCACCTGGATGATCACGGAGAGGGTCTCCACCACAAAGATGCCCCCCACCAGCGCCAGGACCACCTCCTGCTTGGCCATCACGGCCACCGCGCCCAGCGCCCCGCCCAAAGCCTGGGAGCCTACGTTTCCCATGAACACCATGGCGGGGTAGAAGTTGAACCAGACGAATCCCAAAGACGCGCCCACCACCGCCGCGCAAAAGACTGTTAGCTCGGACAGCTCCCCTATATGGGGGATGTTTAAGTATTTGGCGAATCCTGCGTGGCCTTCTGTGTAGCAGAAAACCATGTACACCAGAAATGCTATAAATATCGGCCCGATGGCCAGCCCGTCCAGACCATCGGTGAGGTTCACCGCGTTGGCCGAGGCCACAATGACCAGAGCCGCGAAGGGGAGATAGAACACCCCCAGGTCTGGATGCAAGTTCTTGAAAAACGGAATATGCACGCTGGTTATCTCTGTGGCGCCTCCCTGGACCATATACACAGCCCCGGCCACCATCAATCCCGCCCCAGCCTGCAGGCCCAGCTTTGTCCACCCACTCATGCCGGAGCCACGCCCGGTGAGCTTCATGTAATCGTCGTAAAACCCGATGATCGAAAAGAGGACCACTGTCATCATGGCGATGAGCACATAGCCATTCAAAAAATCAGCCCACAGCAAGGTGGGGACCATCAAGGAGATGATTATCAGAATACCGCCCATGGTGGGGGTTCCCTTTTTGGACTGATGAGACTTGGGCCCGTCGCTTCTTATTTTCTCTCCAATATTTTTCGCCTTGAGCCATCTGATAACCATCGGCCCCATGATCAGGGCGATTGCCAGGGCGGTGAGCAGGGCATAGATGGACCGAAACGTGATGTACCTGAACACGTTTAGGGCGGAGAACGTATCGCTGAGCGGATATAGCAGGTGGTATAACATTTACTTTCCCTCTCCCGCCTGGCGGATCAGCTCCGCGACCTTGTCCATTCTCATTCCGCGCGATCCCTTCACCAGCGCCACGTCACCCGGTTTCAGGACGTTGGTCACAGCCAGGGCCAAAGCCTCGTGCGATTTGCGCTCTACCCCGACGAGCCCTACTTTTTTCGCTTCCATAGCGGTGATGGCGGCCAGAGGACCGTAGGTGAATATGCGTTCCACTCCCGCGGCTTTTGCCTGCCGGGCCACGGCGGCATGCGCTTTTTCCGCAGCCTTTCCCATCTCCAGCATGTCTCCGAATACCAGGAATTTGCGTCCTTCGCCAAACTCGCCAAAGGTGGAGAGGGCAGACTCCACCGAAACCGGGTTGGCGTTGTATGAGTCGTCGATCAACCACGCGCCCCCCGGTGTCTTTTCCATGGCCATACGCATCGGCGCCGGGGGGGTGGAGCCTATAGCCTTCACTATCATCTCCGGCGCCACTTTTGCGGCCACTCCGGCGGCGAAAGCGGCTGCGGCGTTGATGGCGGCGCTTTCCCCTATTCCACGGACCTTCATGGCGTACACTTCTCCGTTCCAGCTGATTTTGATTCTTCTTCCAGTCCCGGCTTTCGCCAGGACGTTTTCCACCACCGCCACATTCCCTTCGCCGGTTCCGAAGGTGATGGTCCTTTTCCCCTGGCGGGCCTTTATGATCGGAGCGCTGTTCGGGTCGGAAGCGTTCAATATGGCCATTCCGCCCCTCGTCATATAGTCGAGCATCCTGGCTTTCGTCTTGCGTACATTGGCCACGGTCTTAAAGCCTTCCAGATGGGCCGGGCCGATGTTTGTTATCACACCTATATCGGGTCTGGCGGTGGCCGCCAGCAGGTCCATCTCCCCTGTATAGTTTATTCCCAGCTCCACCACCGCCGCCTGATGTAAGGGCTTCAGCCCCAGCAGCGTCATGGGCAGGCCGATCTGGTTGTTCAGGTTTCCCTCTGTCTTCAGAGTCTTATACTTTTTGCTCAGGACTGCGGCGATCATATCTTTCACACCGGTCTTTCCGTTGGAGCCTGTGACTGCCACCAGCAGCAGATTTTTCATCTGCGATCTGTGCCAGGCCGCCAAGTCCAGCAATGCCTGGGTGGTATCTGGCGCGGCCACCATTGCCTTTCCAGGAGAAGAGGCAACTATGAGCTTGTGGCTGACCAGGGCTGCGCTGGCGCCCTTGGCGAAAGCCTGGCGGACATAATCGTGCCCATCCATTCGTTCGCCGCGGATGGCCACGAACAGACATCCCCTGGTTATTGCTCGCGAGTCTGTGGACACACCATTGACGACCATGTCCACGCTCCCCTCGGCCAGTTCGCCGCCGACCGCCTTTATCACCTGGGCAATACTAAACTTTGCCATACAGCCCCTCCAGCGCGTTCATCGCCTGTTCCCTGTCGTCGAAGTGCACTTTTTTGCGACCTATGATCTGGTAGTCCTCGTGCCCCTTCCCCGCCAGGATCACCATATCCTCCGGCTGCGCGATGCGTATGGCGGCGTGTATAGCCTCCGCCCTGTCCGGCATGACAGCCAGCTTCTCCTCCCTGCCCGCCT
>Ga0224511_10004162_pt1 | contig 10811 bp, 4 predicted proteins | sample SF_May12_sed_USG_2_FD_169988 | JGI IMG/M metagenome (GOLD analysis project Ga0224511, IMG submission 169988) | Sediment microbial communities from San Francisco Bay, California, United States - SF_May12_sed_USGS_8_1 | ecosystem: Environmental > Aquatic > Marine > Sediment | place: USA... | reverse complement strand
ATGGAGCCCTATCAATTGTCGAGATGCCAATGGAGTCTTCAGAGTCAACATTAAAGTGCTGGCCTGGATGGTTGTGGTTACCGACCATGACATTGGAGATGATACCGTACCTTTAGAATGTTTTTCCAATCGATTGTTAAGTCAGGTTTACCGAAGATTTCCAAGAGTTGATTCTGGATCTTTGTTTTTCTGTTTTTATCTTCCTTCAAGATCCAGTGTCTGTTTTCCTGTGACATTATAGGATGGTTTTCACACTAAGGCACTGTATGAATGAAGGTTTTGTCTTGTTCAGCAAGGACAAAACAAAATTGGTCTGGTGCAGTGTCCTATGTATAGTCTGAATGATATATACATCTTGGATTTGGTTCATTAGATTCAGACACCATGACACAGTACATGGATACAGAAAAACTGACGTATCGCGCTTCTAACTGGGGTCTGTGTGTGACATGAATCGAAATGGAAACCTCAGTGAACACCAGGAGAATTGCACCTGATGCGAAAGTTGGGTGTTCTGATAATTTTATCGGGATCCCTAAATCTTTCAGGGAGTGATGCCCTTATTGGGATGGAAATTTGATGACTGAGAGTGATGGCCCAATTATTGCTTAAAGACTGAAGATATTCTCAACCATGTGTCTCCATTTCTTTAATTCCAGCTATTGCATCCAATCAAGAACAAGCGCAAGTTTACAAGGAACCTTCATTGATGCGTTGAAAAGCTGCCTTTATTTAAGGTCAGGAGAAAGCCCAGAAGAATATTTCAATACAAACTCTTCTTTCTGATAACTTGATTCATTTCAGGTTAGGCTTCAATTCAAGTGAGTTAAGAAGGCCAGCAAAAGTCAGATGTGCGGCGATAATATAACACTTTATTTCTAGTTGGCCTACAGTAGTCACCAGTGTTGGAGGCAAAAGGTGAAATCTGTTCAATAAATATGGAATGAGAATAGGGGAGGACAACTCAGAAGCCATACCGACCAACGACCAAAGTATAACCCCCCTACAATCTCTCAGAGACCACTTACTCGCGCATAATCAGCCATTGTAATATTGTTTCGGCATGCAATGTCCATATATGCATTCACAATCTTTGTAGCCGGGCAGCTGCAGCTTAGGTCTCCAACCCCAAAGACTTCATTCATGTAAGTTAAACTGTGTCCAAATGTCCAAAGCCTGCAGAGCAGAGATCAGGATGTTCCCTTGCTGAATAGATTGGCCTTGTATTGGAGGCCTGACCCATTCCCTATTTAGACTAACCGCTCTGATGGAATCAAAACAAGTTTCCTGCTATTGGTGATCCAGCAATCATTTCTATATGTGGAATGCAATCACTGCATCGGTAGCAATAATCAAATTGGTCACACTCGCATGTTTTACTGCATTTGCCATAATTAACCATCAGACTTGACGGCAGGTTAACATCAGGCTGGCTAAGTGGCTAGTTATTTCACAATTCCAAGGTGGTGTAAATCTAGGACCCAAAATATACCTGCTGACCATATCCTCAGACATTACCCGAGAAATGATGTACCTAGCAGACAAGAGGACACTGCTTGAGTAGCCATAATGCAAAAATAAGATTGCCACAAGAGTGCAATTGTTCCTGCTGGCTGTGTTTGCTCCGCTCAGTTTTCTGAAACATTAACTTTTTTACCTGCTTCTGACACATTGTGTGAGAACCTCTCTGGTGGATGTATTGGGGATACTCGGTAGGACCGCCTGATTCTGTTCCCGTGGCCGTAATTGCTTCTGTGCGATTTCCTTTGCCGCCTCTGCTTGGGCAATTTGCAGCTCTGGTGAAACTGTGACAGCAGAGGTAATAGTATCACTCAGACATTATGGAAGCCCATTATGAATGATGAGCGGAATAACATGTTCGGACTCGTTGAAATATTAAATCCACCATTTCTTTTCAACATGCTGCCTGGCACTGTTATAACAATGAGATCATTCCAAGTGTTATAGGCATTTTTGGATAGTCGTTTGTTGCGCATTGCGCTACTGCTAATCACACGCACCGGGAAATCTGCCCGGACATTCAAGTTGGAGTTTTCTGCTCAATGGGATAAGTGGCCAGGATGTCTTAGGACAAGGCAACTCGGGGCCTAATGTGTGGTAACTATTTTGACACTTTGTAGACTGATTTTTGCAGCAATAAGACAGTGCCATTTTTTCTAAGATTGATGATAACCGCTCACATCCGAAAAGGGAAGCGAGTCGCTGCACGAAAACTTCCACTATTGTGTAACGGCCGCATTTGGCATTGCATTGAATTTTGCTCCAAAACTTGGATGATCACCTTCTTTGATGTATGTTTCCATTGCCTTATCCCTCTCAGCCTGTGTCGGCGGCAGTGCCTGCGCTCCCTCCAGCTCTTCCAATGCCCGCGCCATTGCTCGTTGCACTGTAATGGTGCAGTCAATTCATTCGTCTTGGGCAGTACAAAATTATTCTCATATTGTATAACTGTACATACACTAACCTTTTTGTGGACACACAAACTCATAGTCCCAGACTGATGCGAATAACTCACACTAATACCTTCACAAAGATAGTGATTGTTGCGATGGTTGTTCGAGGCCATTAACAAAAGATGAGGGTGTAGATAGAACTTACTGTTTTTTATCAGCTGCTTGAGCCAGCAAGCTGCTTATCTTCTTTACTCAGTTGGTCCAGCAAATGGAATGTGAGAAATTTATGGTGGCCATTACATGGCATGGCTTCTCGGCAATATGACGAAGTACCCCCTACTACTATCCGGCTACTACAGCTAACATTGTGACTGATACTACTGGTACCACTGCTATTCGTTCTGGTACTCCTACTGCTACTGTCCCCATCTTAAAGAGTGGGGATGAACAGACTAGGAGTTCTACCTAGTCCTTCAGACCACATGTCATTTCATTCTAAATGCTTGTGACACGGGGTTTTTCAGACCATTGTGTTCTCACACATGCCCACCCAGCTAACAACTATTCTGCTGGGGGTAGTAAATGACTAAACATCAGTGAAATGTATCGATGTGTGAAACTTTAGCATGATTAATTACAAAAGAGTGCTTTCAAAACGTGCTTTAGAGGTGAGAGAAACCAGAAACTACCAAACTGAGCAAAGGGCTTCCAGGGTGCTGATAAAAATGGCCGGTGGCTTAGTTTTGATACTGTGTCAAGGCTACAAGGATGTAATTACAATTGCAAAGGATGTAGCAATGGCGATTTCATGCAGGCTATCTCAGCATATTCAAGACAATCAACGGTCGCAAAATATTTCCTCTAATCAAAATTCTCTGTGATTTCCTTGAGGGAAACGGCGTGAACAGATGGATACATATGGTAGTGTATGGTACAGAGACCGGATATCATCTGTGTTACATGGATCCATGGTTCTGGGACTTATGAATTCACACTCAGAACCTCACCTATTAAAAAGTGTTTTCTCAGTATTGCCTTTACTCTAGCCACAGAAAAGACGTACTCTCATATTCGGCCACCCAAAACTTTATCAGAGAACCAAAATCTGTCTGCCAGGAGAATGTGATACCTCAGACAATTTCTTTTCATCTTTAGACAGTTTGTTCCTGTTTTTGGCCACGTGCCCATCAGAATAACCAACCAGGTGTAAACCTTCATGTGGCCTAGTCTAAAAGTACAATAATGGTGCAACTGCATAGGCTTTCCTGTTTAATTCGGACAGATGCCTATGTTAGGCCACAACACTACCTTCAGCCTTAGCCGGCAATGAAACCTTCCAGCATGAAAACAAATATCTCAAATGGGCCGACAAGCAGTCAAGGGGTGAATTGCTCACCTATCTCAACTCACCCCCAAAGCAGCCCCAAACCCCTCAACCTCACCCTAGCCCTGTGAATTGGACAGACATCACTGACACAGTGATTATTTCACAAATAACTTTGATTTCATCGCAGAGACAGAGGTAAGTTCAATTGTTGGCCCCAGAATCAGCCCAATTCTAGGTGCAGACGCTATATAACAATACATATGTTTTCAAGCCAGCCTTGGAAAAACTTTAAAGGAAGGAGATAGATTAAACCGGAATTGTTCTGCTTTCATTCCTCCGAGTATATTACAGTCTGAGTAAGATAGCTGCATTGATTCAACCAGCTGTGTATCATTGAGGTCAGACTACAATGTCCAGGATTGACTTTGCACATTTGCACATAGATTACTAGTCTATTGAATACCAGTTACTGGTTTCACTTTATAGAACAAAAACCTGAGCAATTACATCATGTAGGTCCGGCTTTGAAATCAGTATCAGTCACAGTCAGAACATGTTCAATACTCTCAAGAACTAGCGCGTCTGCGTCAGATGCATTATATAACTGCTATAGAAACCAGTAGCTGGATAAGTTTAGTAATGAGGGACCTTCATCCATAAAGCTGGTCTAGCCAGTTTAAAGTTACGTAAGTCCCCAGCATCATTTCATGCAAAAATCTCGTTATATTTCTGACTACTCAACATTTCTAACAGACTGAACTCATCGAGGAGGCAGGTTGCCATGCTACAAAAAGATTTATGCTGGAATAATTAAGGCAGACCAAATGCAAGTCCTTCTCGACTGTAACAGAGCCTCTATCATGGTCCAGAGACAGCCTTCTATGTTGGAACCCGCCATCAGTTCGCAAAGATGAAAAGAAATGGATATAGGCTAAAAATTAAAGAAGAATTCCCATTACTGTTTCAATCAAGCCAGGATGGCCTAAACGACATTCCTATGCTCTAGAATTACTATCTCCCTATAGCAGGTTTAAAGCTCAGACCAAAGGAGCCATCAATCAATCGAGCTGGGTGTACTTTTTGTTTGCTATTCATCTAGTTACCTGATGATTTCATGGGTTAAAATCTGACGAAAAGGTGCGGTACCACAATTTTTATCACGCTTCAATGACAAAGCGGTTGGGATAACCTTTTCATATCGGGTTATCAGATACAGACAAGGAGTTTGTGAAACCCCGAAGGTTTCTTCCAATATATAAAATTGGTTGGCGGTGTGAGTTTGGCTATTTCGATCCATAAAGGGGTCTTATCGTATTGCGGTTCACAGCTTGGTATATGGTATGTAGGTTTCACATAGCACTGTCCACTTGTACACATTGTAGAACATTGGTCATCAGAATGCGTGAAGCCATGCCAATCCATTTCATATCAACTGCTGGATCAGTTTAGTAGCTACGTGAAACATCTTGTTGGCTCTAGGAGTAGCAAATCATCAGTAAGTTTAACGCATTCCTTAACTGGTGGTTTTGTAGGAGCCGTGTTGGTCTTTGCGGCTCTACTTATCACCCCTTCGAAGGAAACAACATAGTTAGTTTCTGAGGAGGGGCCAAATCCAGGAGGGATGCCGATACCAGTCAATGCTCGGCCTTTCGTAAATGTAGCTAGCAATTTTGGCAAGTTCCCTAATGCCTGATGTACGGAGTTGGTAGAAGAAAAGAGTACGCTACACTAGCGGTGGCTCAAGCACCAATGGATTTCGCACATCGCGGGATACAGTTGGTGTGACATTAGTGACTGTTTGATCGAAATAGGCATAACACCGGTGTGAGACAGTGAGAGGTTGTTGCGATGTTACCATTCAAAATCCTTCACAAGCGCTGAATTTGCGAATTTACCAAGTCGGTGGTCATCTTGACTGAAGGTGGTTCAAAGTAGTAGGAACACAGCATGATAACCGTCGCTAACGGCCGTTGTTGCTAATGGCAGTCATTTCTAATGACAGTCATTGGTAACAACAGTCTGTGTTAGAGGCCGAGGACTGTAATCAATCGGCTGAAGACCGCGGGCTCTAGCTAAGGCCGTGCGTGAGCCATGGGCATTTTGGACTGTCCGTTTTGCAGTGTCGATCTTCGAAATGAATATCAGCGCGTTCTGCTGCTGAATAATTAGCCTTTCCGATGATGAGGTAGCGATCTAGATGTTTCTGCGGGTGATTGAATTCCAAACCTGATTTTACCTATAACGAGTCATATGACGTAGGTGAGAAAGGCCAAAGCACCACTCGGGAAATTTTTATTGGGGAAATCCGTGGCGCAGCAAATTTCAGAAAGCCTCCGGATGAAATCTCCCGTATTTCAAACTGTGGTCTACCTACACACTCAAAGCACATTTTGCAAGCAAGTGTATCATCCCAGCAAGACAATAACTCCTGGATTTTTTTCTGAGTCAGCTGCTAGCTGCCAAGTAGTAGGGTGCTATTAGGCGACCCGAAAATCGCGGACCTGTCAATCAGTGACTCACTTTCTGAGTCACCCATTTCTATTGGTCATTCTGTCCTATTTTACGCAACACACCACCACAGGGAGTCAGGCCTCCATGATATGGTCGGTCTGCCTTCACAGGTAGTCAGCTGATTCGAGTCCAGCAGGTGGCCCTCCCGTTGGTATTTGGTGCTTTGCGGGTTAGTTTGGGCTGGCCGCGAAGTTTCCTTTGAAGGGGTGCTCTCGTGCCATTCACAGCGAATGGCGCCCACCATTCATTGAGTGGGTTGTTGCTTGTGATAGGCGATGCCAGCGTGGCTGATTTTCGAAAGTCTTAATCAAAATACCCCTGCCAGAACGTCAACCGACTTCAACTTAGGATGGCACAATGTGAAGCAAATCAACCCGGTGCAGGGCATGACTTTTTATCAGGAGCTACGCGTTATTCACAAAATCTATTTGATCTGTTTTTGGACCGATAGGTATATAATGTCATAACGTCATAACCACCATTTCTTCCGGTTAGAAAGCTAGGATATGCCTCATAGTTACATGGTGACCTAATTTTAGTATCAGCATAGATAGTGTAAGGCCTATCATAGGAAGTCTAACAGTGTCAGTGTACATATATCACACAATACATACAAACAACCAGCAGCCGTGAGAGATTCTGGATGTTTTTGCCGGGTAAAATTAAATAGATATCACAGGGGCGCCAATCTGTGACGTTATCCCTCTCTTTGCAAAGCCCTTCTTTTTTCTCGCTAATCCACTATTGCAGTCTTTCCGCACTTCCTAATGTGTCTGTCCGTCATAATTAGTACACATGGTGTTTTTTTGGGTCAAAAATTTCAGCAGAGATTGTTTTACAATTGTGATTTGACAAGCTAAGGGGGCTGAATTCGAATTTCCCCCTTAAATTGTGATCAGGGTTAGCGCTTTTGTGAATATGCAACATCTTGCTGACTAATAAATCTGAGCAGTCAAATAGGAAAAGAAAATTCACGAGCGCAGCTCAGTACCCCTCGCAATAGGAAAAAGAAACATTTTTACAGCCATCATAAAATGTCTTTAAAGAACCAAGTGTCACCACTGTTGTCTATTTTTTTGGCTCGCAAACATGAAAAGAAACACCACATCAGGCAACATTTTATTTTGTGTATTGGCTAAATGGACTGAAATCACTGTTTTATGTTTCCGATTTGACTTCAGTTCTTGGGTTACAATATGATAAATAATACAAACAGCGGGATCATTGCAAAGTCTTGATGTGAGAAGTGATACCATATAGAATATTTTGAACATGGCGACTCTTTCAAAACCAAATTCTAGACGCAAATGGTGTATTGATTCGATAAACCACAATTGGTGCTTTACTTCAACTAGTTGCCCCAACTGGATTGTGATTGACGAAACAGAAAATGTACTTATTATGCTGGGCAGACCCTAACACCATCTATCATCAGAGATCATGGTATAAAGAAGCCCATATTTTCTAACCATATCACACTCCGACAGACAATTACCATTGCCATCCTATCTGAGCTGTGCTGTAGCCAAGTGAGCAAAGAGCAGTCGTTTTTGGCAAGTAATGTGTAAGCTGACTTGGGTTGGTTGACCCCAAACCTTGACCAATGATTTTGACCTATGTACGGCACTACATCCTTAGCGAATGGTGAAACTAATATCTAACCCCGCAGCATTGCCATATGCGACCAAGGCCATGATTTTTCTGACACAAACGGTCTACACCTGAAAGTTTATGTTAGTTTCTAAAGTGACATGCTCAGCACTCAGTCATGTAGTTGTAGCAAGGAGGGGTGGTTAATGCATTGAAGCAGAGATAAAGAATGCAGATTTTAAGAAATGTTCATTCTCTATCCGGCTACCGGGCTGTTCATTTGGTTGCATCAGCCATATGCGGTCGGACAATGACAACACAGAACACGGTACACAGAATGCTATCAAATAGACTGTATTTAGACCCTGCACTTCTCCAGAGCTCCATAATTATGTTCCATGGCAGCTTAGAGTTGGCAAAGAGAAAAATAGTGTTCACCTTTTCACTTATCATCACCCCTTCGAAGGAAACGCAACGTAGTTAGTTTCTGAGAAGGGGTCTAGTTCTACAGGGGTGCCAAAACCAGCCAATGCTAAGCTTTTCGCATAACGTACCTGGCTACAGCGGTGCGTGCCCCAATGCCCGATATATGGAGTGGCTAAGCAAATGGATAACGCTACACTAGGGGCGGCACGCGAGCGGATAGATCCAGTGCATTACGGCATTAAGGTGTGAGTTAGTACCTGCTTGCTTAAAGTAGGACCAACACCGGTGTGAGCGCTGAATTCGCAAATTCAGCCAGCGGCCTTCCCCGCTAGAGGATGTTGATAGCTGTAGAAACGCAGCAACATTGCTACTGACAGCCGGTGGTACCAACAGTCTGAGTTAGAGGCTAAGCACTAAAACCAATTATTTAAAGCCCGCGGGGTCAAGCAAAGGTCGCGCGTGCGCCGTTTGATATTTCCGACTGCTCGTTTTCATAGCGATTCGCTTTGCGTGTTTGGGCTGGGCCCGTAGTTTCCTTCAAAGGGGAGCTCTCTTGCCATACACTGCCAATGGTGCCCACTGTTCGTTGAGGGGGTAGTTGCTTGCGATAGGCGATGCTGGCATGGCTGGCTCATAGTATTCATCTCAATGTGCAATATCACTTGCATGCTCTCTGCTTTTACAGTGGCACAGGCGCGCTTCCTTCCAGGCACCAGCTCCATCACCCGAGACATCATCACAGAATGTGTGGTCTACAGGTAATGTGGCTGATAAAACATCACAGTGCTGTATGTACTGTTGCTGGCATTCTCAAATTCCTTTTCAGTAGATGAAATGCAGGAGACCAATACTAGCCGATTTTAGAAATGTGTCTATGCCACTACGTTGTTACACCAACATTATTTCCAAACAGACCCAAATTGCAGCCTTCTCATCAATTGTCCAAATGCACTTACTGCATTGAGGAGGAGAAGATACGGGGCAATAGGCTAAAAGATATGTTCGACGAGGTGTCATATTTGCTTGGACTGTCAATTTTCATTTAGTGACAAAGGCATTTTTTTACATTCTCATTTGTTTGAATTAACATATCATAGAACAATCCTCTGTCAAAGCTCTAGGCTAAGCACATGAATCTGTCTGGGAAACAGTCCCATTGCATGCATTAAATCCATAGCCAGGCATATTCTAGGCAGTATTGCTAACCGGGCAACTGTTAGAATCGATATTGGTAGTATGTGTCAGGCATTTTTTATGCTGCAGGATAAATCCGACAACAGGTGTGTTTCGCATTACTTCTAGGTAACAACTTCTTAAACGTTCTACCATCTCAGCGTTTCCAGACTCTGTTGGTCTGGTTGTTTGGGTGGCTATACTATACGTGTTTAGGTTAATCTACAGATGCAAGTTGCTAGTGTTTGGAGCTCCCAAGCTTACCCGTTCAGGACAATTTATTTCCTGTAGACATAAAGGCTTCTTCAGTCGCCTCAGGTTTTCGGAGGTGACAGCCACACCCATTTTGACTGCTGCCAGAAATGGGGCATTTGTTATTCTATCTCGTTAAGACTGAGACTTTGCTCAATCTTACACAGGTTATATACACTTGGAAAAGAGGTGGAGAAAATAGATTTTGAGTTTGGTTCAAGAGATTATCGGTATGGGTGCCCTGCGAAAGTAATCATGACGAGATATCTAGATAGTTGCAGGTCACCACTTAATGACATGCGGGGATTCACAGAGGTAACTTTGCCACATCTCTCGATTGTCCTTAAGCAACAATGGCTAGTGACGATGCGGCCCTCACACAAAACAGTTATTAACTTATCAACTTATATTCACCACAGATTAACTTTTAGATTTGGTGGAATAACCAACTAGAGTAGAATAGCCCAAGTCCTGAAGTATAACACTATCATGTCTCTCACCTGATCGGGTGTATCCATGCTATAACAATGCCGCACTGTTCTCAGAAACGATTGCTTTAGATCCATGGCCATTCTCAAATAGGGATTTATTTTTCTTCCTATTTTGTTTATACCAAGCTGAACGGGAATTGTGTTTTACTTGTGACACCTTGATAAAAAACACATACTATGCGCCTACAGAATACATACATACATACATACATGCATACATGCATACATGCATACATGCATATATGCGTACATGCGTACATGCGTACATGCGTACATGCATACATGCGTACATACATACATACATACATACGTACATACAGACATGCGTACGTATGTATATACGTATGTACATGCACATGTACATATGTATGTATGCATGTACGTACGAACGTACATACATACATACATACATACATGCATACATACCTACGTACACACAGACATACATACGTACGTATATACGTATGTACATGCATATGTACATATGTATGTATGCACGTACATATGTACATACATGCATACATACATACATACATACATACCTACATACATACATAGATACATAGATACATACATACATACATACATACATACGTACGTACGTACGTACGTACGTACGTACGTACG
>Ga0224511_10004161_pt1 | contig 10811 bp, 12 predicted proteins | sample SF_May12_sed_USG_2_FD_169988 | JGI IMG/M metagenome (GOLD analysis project Ga0224511, IMG submission 169988) | Sediment microbial communities from San Francisco Bay, California, United States - SF_May12_sed_USGS_8_1 | ecosystem: Environmental > Aquatic > Marine > Sediment | place: USA... | reverse complement strand
GTTGTCACCCACCTGTATTTGTCCAGCAAGGTTCTGTCACCCACCTGTATTTGTCCAGCAAGGTTCTGTCACCCACCTGTATTTGTCCAGCTAGGTTCTGTCACCCACCTGTATTTGTCCAGCAAGGTTCTGTCACCCACCTGTATTTGTCCAGCAAGGTTCTGTCACCCACCTGTATTTGTCCAGCAAGGTTCTGTCACCCACCTGTATTTGTCCAGCAAGGTTCTGTCACCCACCTGTATTTGTCGAGCTAGGTTCCGTCACCCACCTGTATTTGTCCAGCAAGGTTCCGTCACCCACCTGTATTTGTCCAGCAAGGTTCTGTCACCCACCTGTATTTGTCCAGCAAGGTTCTGTCACCCACCTGTATTTGTCGAGCTAGGTTCCGTCACCCACCTGTATTTGTCGAGCTAGGTTCTGTCACCGACATGTATTTGTTGAGCACGGTTCTGTCACCCACCTGTATTTGTTGAGCAAGGTTCTGCGACCCACCTGTATTTGTCGGGCGAGGTTCTGTCGGGGGCCGGACGGCAAGTTGACGGGGATCTGGACAGCCAGCTGTGTCTCCAGGCGTCGCCATCTCTCCCCACCTGGCTGGGTCTTCCACTCACCAGGCCGGAACATGCTCTTCAAATGACACAACGTTTACATTTACATTTAAAGCCACCAGAGCACGGTTTGTGCATTAACATGGGGGAAAATATAAACTATCCATAAAAGTCTAAATAACTGCGTAATAGAGCATAAACAATAGGTACCATGTGCTTGTTTTGAAGAAAAATGTGCACAAACCAGGACATTTTCAATATACCATTCATTATGAGGGAAAAACCTTTTCTTGTCCACGGACACAAAAAGGATTTACAACATATATTACATGCATTTTTCATCTTTGTAAATATGTTGTCAAAATTATATTTAGTGTCAGTCATATTTCATAACATTTCTTTGCTAAGACTCTTACCTAAATCATATTTTAAGGCAAGTACTTTTCAACCCATTTTTTGTGCTCTAGCTACTTTAAAGGGACTCCCCTGCAGCTGGTCATGTGACACACACAATACACACATTCTTGGGGAATCTAAACCTATTTTGTGGTACCTTGATTGACTTGGCCATTTGTTTAACTCTTGTAATTTGTCTGTTGATACGGGAAAAGCATTGCATTGTGTCACATAAGAAGGTGCAGGGAAGTTCCTTTAGCATGGGTTACTATTCTTCACACTTCTATACAACAGACACTATATTTACATTGATACTGTTTTAACTTTTATATTACTGTGTTTGTGAAAAGGTCGCTGTTTTGTTACACAATGAGCTTAAAGTGAATTCTATTTGTTCTTTTTATAACCTAATATATAATAATAAAAAATGTTAAATAATTGACACTACTGGTGTCGCAAATATCATCTTGATATAAGTTGGACAAATTATATTGAGTAAGATGTAACTCATTTGTACTTTTTTACTTTTTGTTTTTAAAACAATGGTCTCCATCCCGCCCCGCCAATTTATGCTTTGGAATTAAGAATAAAGTAAAAGAAACTTTTGTTTTTGTTAAAAACAGTCGAAATCTCTATAGGCTTATACACATGGGTAATAAAAAAGAACTTACACTTAAACTTTAAGTACAATTTTTATAAAGCAAAATGGTCCAACTTACCTTTGGGTCGGAGACATCTATTGTGCGACAGGTGAGTCTACATCTAATTAAGGAAAACAAGCTTCTTAAATGGTTAATCTTTGTTCACTTATGCGAAGGAATCCCTGAAAATTCTGCGTTCGAATGTTTTTCCATTATTTTTAACACCGCTGAAAATCTCTGTGCGTAAGATTTTAGGGCCAGACTATTCACCGCTCTTCTGTTTGCATATGTGGACAAAACTCCAACCATCACTTTCTGTTTTGAATTTTTATTATTTATGCATAACTTTAAGTGATATTGCACCCACCTGTATTGAGTGTACATAAGGCAAGTGCCATAGTTTATCTCTTACACCAATGATGAATCATAATGATTATCATTATCATTATTATTATTATCATACATTTAATTACCATGTTATTGAGTATTTAAAACAAGAGTATAATGTCTAAGGTATGTAATTGTTTCAAGTATTAGTATTTTGTATTAACTATGTTAAGGTTCTATCATCATGAGGGGCCGAACTTTGGCCCCAAATTTGCCTGAAAAAACTGCCTGGCTAAGGATACTTTCTGGTTGTGGAGCAGATCTGAAGAAGCACGCGGTCGTGTATGGCGTCACCAAGCTCCAGCACCTGGCCACGCTTCTCCTGCTTCTGTATGGCAAACAGCACCTGCAACATGGCAAACAACTCCTGCAACATGGTAAACAACACCTGCAACATGGCAAACAATACCTGCAACATGGAAAACAACACCTGCAACATGGCAACTAACACCTGCAACATGGCAACTAACACCTGGAAACCTGGCAAACAACACCTGGAACATGGGAAACAACACCTGCAACATGGCAAACTACTCCTGGAAACATGGCAAACAACACCTGCAACATGGCAGACAGCACCTGCAACATGGCAGACAGCACCTGCAACATGGCAAACAACACCTGCAACATGGCAAATAACACCTAGAAACCTGGCAAACAACACCTAGAAACCTGGCAAACAACACCTAGAAACCTGGCAAACAACACCTAGAAACCTGGCAAACAACACCTGGAAACCTGGCAAACAACACCTGGAAACATGGCAAACAACACCTGGAAACATGGCAAACAACACCTGGCAACATGGCAAACAACACCTGCAACATGGCAAATAACACTTAAGAATGTTTGGTAATTTATTTTACGCATATGTACCTGTCTGAGTTTGGCCTGGGCTGCTGTCATCATTGCAGGGGGAGCTAGAGCAAACACGCCAATCACCGACAAACCACCTGGTAACATCATTGTCACCTGAAAATCATCGTCTTATTTCAAACACTTGATGAAACCTTACATGTTCCCTTTATGTGGGGAAGATAATCATTTAACATTCCAGATTTAAGAAAAGCAAAATGTGCTGGAAATAAAAATTGTCCAAATGACATTGTGCGTTATGAAGTTTTATAATTTTCTGATTTTTAACAGACCAGACATCAAATCTGATGGTCTGACAAATGGGCTGATGATACAATTTACTGGTCACCTGTTTAGCATGAGTGGCTACCCACTGCTCGTCCATGAGTGCCAGCTCTGATGGCTTGGTTTGCGATCTGCGGCGTTTTTTCTTTGTGCTGGCGGAATCTTCATCCTCGCTGCTTGCCTGATCCTCCAGGGGCTCCGGCGTGCGCACCAGGTGGACAGCGTAGTCCTTCCCCTCTGTCAACTGAGACAAATACCAATACAAAGTATACATGTAGGTTACTGTATATCGTCTGTAGTAAGTTTCTATTCTAATGCCCATGCCAGTGCCGGCACTAAAAATGGAGCTGACAAAAGGATGAATGTACATTGTAAGACTATTCTTTGAATAAACAAGTGAAATATGAAAGGCAGTTTTCATTGAAAACTAAAGTGTTTAAACGTTGCAGTTCAAGTAGTCAATATAAACAGACAGGCAGGGCTTTTGTAAAGTTATTACATCAGAGGCATAAAGCTTTGGCTAATGTCATGTTTATAGTTGAATTATTTCAACTACAGTTCAAGTGACAGTTGGTTCGATATGACGTGGATCAACATCCAATCGAGAAAATTGTACCATATTGATTGCGTATGGTATTTTTCTATTACATTGAACAAAAATGATTTGAATACCTTTCCAATTATTAAACCTATGAACCATAAGTTTGATTTATGTAATTTGTCGACATATGTTTGGATTATTTCGTCGGCTAAAATTGTTCGTCCCATTTTAAGTAAGTAGCAGATTTATGGGTAAAAACGGCTTTCCAAAAACGGGAATGCTTTGACGAAAAACGTCTAGTCTGGATTACCTGCCCCTTACTACTATCGTTTTAGAATATCTCAAATTCTTAATAATGGTAAAATTAATAAATAATATTAGTAAATTAATATTAACTTACATATCTTAGTTAAATAGTTAGAAACTGTTTGCAACAAATTAATTTCAAAATAATGTGCCATAAATTTTTTGATACTGTACGAACGCAGTTGCACGTGCATTTTATGAGTTTGCATGTGCATATCCCTCTTATTAAATTTTTGTTTGCCCGAAAACATTAAACAACTATTCCCAACCAGAAAAAAACATTTAACAGTTTTAATTTTAACATACAATGTACAATATATAGATTATAATTATTATAATTATATAAACACCCCGTCGTGCACCGAAATAAATGCACGTGCAAATTAATGATTCTCATTTATCAAGTCAACTCTATAAAAATCATTATAGATCGATGTTTAATGATGGATTTCGGTTATCTTCACTTATATATAGGCATCATTATGGCTAATAAACTGGAACAACGTGAGTAGGTTTGAAAGTGTGCACGCGCACGTTCGCGAACGTGATGTTCATCATCACGAGTAACAATCATTTAAAACGATATCCTTTGTTGCTCATTTGTCTTAATAGTTTTTGTTAAAAAAGCATTGAACTAAGAGATCGAAGAGTGAGAGGTGGGTATAGCGCATTTAATTTACAGAGAAATTCCCTTTAAGTGCCCCAATATGGGAGTCGTGCAAAGGTCAAAGACAACCATTACTTTCTTAATGCAAAATCACGAACAGTGTGTTGTGACGCAAACTACGGAACAGAACAAGGATTTTCAGCGCAGACAGTATGTCAATGAGCTACCCGGAGAAGTTTACAGTGGTTCCACTGAATTCTGGAGAGAAAAAGTCTGGACAGCTTTCCGATGAGAAAATAAAGGAGTATTTCGACCAGGTTTGTTTACGTTTTGTACATCGGCGGATGTTGATAATAGTGAGGCCCCGAGCGGGAAAAATGTAAGTTAAGCACGTTGTAAATAGTACATTAACTTAGTTCTATAGTATTTAATCAACTAGCACTAATTGCACATGGTTATTGTTAAATCATGATCATCATCATCATCATCATCATCATCATCATCATCATCATCATCATCAGCATCATCATCATCATCAGAATTTATTTGTTTATATAGCTATATTTATTTGTTGGTTCGTTTGTTTATTATTTAGTAGATCTACAATAGGCCTAATATTATAATCATTTATTTTTTATTCTAAAACTGCAAAGATGGTTAATCTTTTCGCGCATGGACGGTTAGCTGGAACTCAATAGAAAAGCAACCACATTTGCGATTAGGGCGAAAACTAAATTATGGCGTGATGATAAAGAAGTATTAATTAAACAATATAATTTAACATTTGAACCCCAAAAATGTGTTTTCGTGTTTGTCTAACCGAAATGTTAAGTACTAAACATTCACTAGATATATGGACAGGAAGTAGAAATATTAACTGACAGTTTACATTTATAAACTAATTTGTATAAGGTCCGTCTGTATGTTCGAGTGTATTGTTTGCCAAAATGTATGAACGCGCACGTGCAGGGCTACACGGTGGTGGAGGATTTCTTCTCGCCGGAAGAGCTGCAGCCGTGTCGGGACGCCATCGCGAACATGGTGGACGTGCTGGCCACAAAACTACACGACGCCGGCAAGATTACAGGTCGGCTAGGTCGTCCATCAATGCTTTCTTTTAAATACATGTACAAGTATTTCATGAAAATTAATATTAAATGTAAAGATTTTACATGCCGTTATTTGACTATACTCAGCACAGGTAAATAAAATTTGAGCGTTAAATATATGACTTAATTAACACGCATTTTCTGCCCACTTCCGAAAGGTTTTCTAAGTTTTATCGCATCCAAACGTTATTAATGTTTTTCTCTATTTTAAAAAAAACGTCTGTTATAAATATTCTAATACATGCATACTTAACGAGTACACCAGTTTATTGACTGTGTGTTTAGACTTACACGCGGAGGCGGGGCTGTTCCAGCGTCTAACCCTGTTGGAGAAGGAGTTTCCCGGGGCCAACATCCTGCTCTTCAAGCATCAGAAAATACCAGAGGTTAGTGACAGTTTGTTTTGTTCACGGTGATTTCTGTCGCGCCCGCCGATGGCGGTGAGCTCGACATTGTCGTCACTGTTTATGGTTCGGTGTCTGTGCGAACGTACGTTCGTATTTGGCTTGTCTGGGTCATAAGTTTATAATGATTGGACAGATTTTAATCAACCTTAGCGCAAATGTCAACCTGGATGAAACGGAGGGTTCAAATTGCGTAGAGCGCTGTTGCAGCGTCGTAGGCGCGCCGCGTGCGCGCTGAGGACGCTGTGGAAATCCTTTTCCTGGAAAAGGCGTTTGCAATAAGTTTAATAATAATACAAGTTATTATTAACCAAAATATATTTATTATAACGAATGCAAATAACAAATAATTAAAATTAAAATAAACTGAAACATTACAGCTTAATCATGGTTTATCATTTAGTTGAATAATAATCGGTCAGACAAAAAAAACCCCATAAACACATAATTATAAAGGCTATGTTACATGTATGTACACTATTTCGTATATGCGTGTAGCAAATATTGCCATGTCCTGAGTGACTTTATAAACATTGACAACTGTTTTATATACTATGCAAAGTGCTTCAAACAGTCCAAATAGGTTATTCTACGGCACTTCATTAAATTCCTGCAGTCTGGTTGACGTCATACAATTTGCGACTGTTCAATAACGCTGTCACCGTGATGCTATTCGTATATACAATGTTCACATAAAATGTGATGCATAAAACAACATTATAAAAGTAAGTAAAAAAGCCTTAAACGCCTCGAGCGCCGTGAGTGCACGCCATAAGCGCGCTGGGGCATTTTTATGCGCTTTAAGAGGGTCTTGTATGATAATTATAAGGACGCTGTGCGAACGTCGTGTGGACGCTGTTATGACGTTTGCGCGCTGTAATAGGCAAATTTAATAATTTATAATTTCTGTACAAATTTCTTAGTAAAACTCCATTTTTGTTGCATTAAGATTTATTGTTTTGTGGGGAAAAAAGTTTCACGTTTAAAACTGGAATTATATTTACATTATTGTGTTTTATCGAGCCCTTTTGCGGTGAGCTCGATATTGTCGTCACTTATTTTTGTTCGGTATCTGTCTGGATCGTAACTTTATATAATAATGCGATGACATACATGCATTTTAATATAACTTGGTACACATGTTAACGTTGGAGAGACCACGTGTCGCGCACAAAAATCATTTTGATATCTGAAAATGTGAGGTCATACTTAGAGGTCCGATGTCATTTTAAATTATAACTTCACCATGAATAGATGGATTGTTAAATAACTTGGTACAAATGGTTATATAATGAGACGATATGTCTCAAAACTCACATTTGAAAGAATCACATTAGGCAGACATAGAGGTGAAAGGTCAAAATTATGTGTGTCGGGAAACGCCCATACATCATTAGGGCTCGATTATATTGATTGCCCTATTGGCAACATATTCATAGTTTTTAGACGTGCAGTATACATCATATTAGTGTATGTTAAAAATATTCTTTGTTGCAACACACAATTATGAGTGGAAAATGCTCACCAGGGAAATGATCTTTTTCGCAAAGCATGAGCTTATATCATTGGAGAAAACTCATTTTAATATATCCCATTACAGGCGTTTCGCAACCTCTGGTGCAATCCGCGCATGCTCAATGTTGTCGAGCAGCTGATTGGTCCCGACATTGCCGGACATCCGGTCTGGAACATGCGCACGAAGACGCCGAACAGTAAAGCCATGGACGTACCCTGGCATCAAGGTTCAGTGTTGTTTACTTGCCGAGTGTGCAGTTACAAAATGTAAATTTCTTAAAGGTTGGTTGGTTGGATGTGTCATAAATATGATACTTATAATTTATATAATTAAAGGAAGAGTGGTATTATCTCGTATTCTTCATGTGTATTTTAAGCATACAGCCATTTTATCATATATTTAATGACATAAAACACTTCATGCAGCTGCCGTCACTTGACTTTTAATGTAATCATCACATACAGAACTCTTGCATTTTACTTCTATTTCCAAGACAAAAACACTTTTAAGAGAAAGCAATTTCTTCATAAATGTTTTATATTAAAAATAGAGAGTCTTAAATTCTTTATACAAGTCCTTAAAAATAAACAAAACGTTAGTTACGAAACTGTTATCCTCCAGACAGCGGCTACTTCTCGGAGGATTCCTACGACCATCTTATTCCCACCGCCTGGATCCCGTTCCTAGACGCCAACGAACACAATGGATGCATGCAGGTCGGGAACCAATGATTAATACACTACTATTTTTCAACCTTTAAAAAAAGGCTAAATTGGAATTGTGTTTAAAACAGGATTTGGAAGGCTCTGGTGCAGCGGGTTATTTACTTGTATGTTTTACTGTTAATAATGTCAAACAAACCTATCAACAACCCTTTTGTCGGACCACGTGAAATAAGTTTGGTCCAACAAAAAAGCGGAGATTACAAAACGTCATAACACACATCGTCATTTGGGCCAATCAGAAGACTGGATGTTTGTGTGTATCTGTCTACGCGCACAAGCAATGCTTGGCGCAAAGAGCTGTCCCTAATTTGTCCTGGAGCATCGGACGTAATTTCCAGTGTTCTGTTTATACATGTACATTAATTAGCGGCGTTTCTATCACGCCACTGTACGGTAACTCATCTCAGATCTCAGGAATACTTTACACACACTGTAGATGGCGCGGTACGGCCACCGGAAGGGGAAGATGGGGCGCCACACGTGCTGTCAAGGCGACACGTGGTTTATCGACATATCCGAGGACGAAATGGCAGAGACGCTCGGTAACCTGTTATTATTACTTTTGCATTAAGACAATGTTTCATCAAAGAAATGTAATGTCTTATTTTTGCGTGGATTAAAATTGTACAATTTTAAAAATGGTTCGTTTTATGCAAAAACCTGTTTGTTTTCTTTTGACTACCGGTATACATGATTGTTATTTATAAAGCATATTCTGAAAAAAATCATCTAGCACTGTTTCAGTAAAAAGGCATTTACTCATATTTTTGAAGTCGGTCACCAAGGACGTCGCGAGCATTTTATCATTTATTTTCACACATCATTATACAACCACACCATATTATCACTGTATTTAGTGAACATACTTAGTGAAGCTTGGTGCTGTGAAATTTAGTTCACCCTGTAGGAGCAAAATATGTACAATGTATTTGTTTTATCTAAATTACGTGTTCTTGGTCGCATTTACGAGACAACCAATATATAAAACAATTATCACACCTCGTCAGTCTAGTACCAAAGTTCAGCCTATAGAAGCATTGAATAAAGAGTCACACAATTCTTGCTGTACGTTTTCAGTTTGGGAGTACAAACCAGGAAAACTAACTCTGATTGGCCTTCTGTGTTTTATGCATGTGTTACCTCCCTTAACACCCTTTGGCTCTGCGACTGCATAAACAAAATTAAGTGTTCATTTGAAAACGGGAACGTAAAATAAAGTGAAACTTAGTACTTTATTATTTGCAAAAGTACATCTGAGTTGTATGCTATGTGAACCTTTTATGTGTTTGAAGACATTTTTTTAACGAATGACTTGGACCTCACATTTATTATACAAGCTTTATATAATAAAACAATTATCCAACCGTCAGTTCATGTCCGATATTAAACGCTGCGTAAACCCCCAAACACATACTTGTCTTCGTGCGTTTTCTTAATCACTTCATGAACAAGATAACTAACTCTGACATGTTTTTCTTTTTTGAAGAATGGGTTACTGCTCTTGACACCATACCACATCATGCGTGCTTTTTGATATCTAATGCCATTTTACCCCTGATTTAAAAGGTTTTATTTCGGCGGTCATTTCACCAGTACTAGCCTCATAACGCTGCAGCTTTTTTTGGAAGAATCAGCTGTGTAAACTAAATTCTCATTTAATCAAAATGTTAACATTGATAGGGTGACATTAGGATAACATTCTGATAAAAGGTTAATTTAGAAATAATATTGCCATTCAGTCAATGAGCTAGCCGCGTTACATTAAGTAGATAGAAGCATCTCGATAGATTTCATTTTGAAACAAATACAACACACGTATTGTTTAGTATTATTATGTGGTCATTTTATCAAACAAATATGCATTTCCATCTATGACATAGAATAATGCATAAATATATAAAAGACACATTTAATGATGACAATGTATAAGCTATATACAAAACATTGCACTCGGTAACTTGAATAACATAAAAACACAAATAAATAATAACATTATCACAATTTTGAGCACCCTCCAGCTGATTAGGAAATTGCTATTCTGCAATTTCCTGTAGAAGTAGCGTTTATTTTAGTAACAGTAAATTGTATTACTGCTTAGTTTGGAAACCAACAGAAATAATAAGTTGAGCCGTTTGATTGTTCAGTAGACTGGCGTTACATGCTCCACCGTTATGTAGGAACCAAAATCAGGCACGGTTCTTAAAAGCACTTCCGGTGGACGATGGATGCTCCGCATTCGTCATACTCCTCTTTGCTAATCCACATGGACTGGAAGGTCGAGAGGGACGACAGGATTGAACCGCCGATCCACACCGAGTACTTCCGCTCCGGTGGCGCGATGACCTTCACCTTCATACCGGAAGGCGCGAGTTGGTCCAGCTCCTTCTTCATGCGGTCAGCGATACCGGGGAACATAGTGGAGCCACCGGACATGACGACATTCTGGTAGAGCGAGCTACGGATGTCGATGTCACTTTTCATGATGGAGTTA
>Ga0224511_10004160_pt1 | contig 10812 bp, 11 predicted proteins | sample SF_May12_sed_USG_2_FD_169988 | JGI IMG/M metagenome (GOLD analysis project Ga0224511, IMG submission 169988) | Sediment microbial communities from San Francisco Bay, California, United States - SF_May12_sed_USGS_8_1 | ecosystem: Environmental > Aquatic > Marine > Sediment | place: USA... | reverse complement strand
AAAGGCCAGTTTAGAGACTCTGCGCAAATATTAAAAACAATAAGTTCCCTACTATTGTCTTGTTCGTTGTATGACATTGATGTAACAGAAGTTGACTGGTATTTTAGCAGTTGTTCATTTACATCTTAACAGTGGCTCAATTTGAGCATTTTATACTACGCACCAAGGTTAACAATCATAGACTTATCTGGTTGCAAGTTGCTGCTTGATAAAGATGTTATGTTCTTCAAAGATGTGCCTTTTTTAACAGCTATATGTGAGTTTTGCTTATGTTTCAATATCAACACTGATTGCAATATGTAAAGATAAGCCCCTAGTTGTATTAGACGCATGTGATATGGCAGTCGATAACATTCACTGTAAGAGAATACTAGACAACACACAGGGACACACATGACAGTGTCTTTCCAATGTAGCAAACTTGAATTTGACTCGGAATTCGGAAATGTCTATCAGAAAACAACGATAAGATTAATTTATTTAAATTTATTAATGAGCTTACTAAATGACATTTATTTTAAATATGTGTAATATAATTCCAGAAAATAATCATCTTACTTGTTTGCATATTTTTAATTACGTAGTTGCTCTTGGAATTTTTGAGTTAAATATTTTCAGTGCAAGTAACTATAATCCCCATGACAAAATGATGTCAATATATGGATTACCACTTTAATCAACACAAAAAATAAGGTGTAAAAATAGCATGTTGTAAAAACACTTTTTAGACAATATCACACCTAAAATTTCACGTTTTTTTATATTTAAATCTAAAGTAGTAGAAGTATTGATAGGTATACCAATGTAAGGATTGTTCATGTATTTAAAAAACGTTTTATAGTTAATTAGTTAAATAAAGTTTATCAGGTTCAAAGTATGTTTGTGATAAATTTGTCTTGTTTTGTATAGCCATAAAGATAATTACTTTATACATACATGTATATACATGTTATTTTATAATAAAAAAAATTGAATGCTATGCTAAATGTATCTTTATAACTAAAATACAGTTAAATGGACAATTCACAAAGAAAGCATATTGAGACCATTTGGGACTTATGTTGTTCGTTTTTTAATTCTTTAAACCAGAATAGGCATTTTACGATACAAAATGAGTTCCAAACACCCGTAAGTCGATATTGGTTTGTGGAATTAACCGAAAATAACATTTTCAGTTTGCATTTTTAAGTTTCGTTGAAAATAACTTCTCGTACACACATCTTTGGTTTAAATAATTTCAGATATGTTTTCTCTAAATATGAAAGACTTTGTATGCGCAGTTTCATGAAGTTATCTTAAACCATTACCATTTTCTAGCCCTTCAAACTTTAAAAGTTGATTTTCTCAAAACATACTAACGTGACATATTGGTTTGTGGAAATAAGGCGACGTACCGTAAAAAATCCACCTATTTCACGGCTGACCCGGAATTGTCGTACGTGAACTAGGTGAAATAATCAGCCAGTGTGTTATAAAAAAAGTTGGGAAAGTACAAAAATCTGTTCTAAATCTTGTTCAGTGGTAAATTATCTAAAAATGTATATGTAAATAATACATGTTTTGCTGAAATTGCGGCTTCCAGTTGAAGTTTTAGCAGTGACTTGTAAATAATTTGCTGCTACTTTCACTTTCCCGTGAAGCGGTGCAGTCAAGCATTTTGTGATCAAGACTTCAATTAATCAAGTTTCGACAGCCAACATCACACTTGAAGCAGCTAAGAGATTAGAAAATATGACTGGATAATCAAAATATCGAAATACTATTCCATTCGGGAAAAATAAATATCTTTTTCTAAAGTTGACCCGGAACTGTCGATGACCCGAAACTGTCGAGTTCACTGTATATAATACTTAACACGGGTTCTTTAGAACATTTTCAATTCTCAAAACATTAAAGATATTAGGTTATTATCTTTATACCCTTATAATCGGTCACAAACTTTGCAGTATGTTAAGAAAACGAAATGAATTGACACTGCAAAATGAAGTGCCAACTTTTCATGTAAATAATGTTCTTGGACACAAATTAAAAACACAATAACAAAAAAGCAAACATAAAAATCTTTGCCATAGTCTGGAATTGAACACATACAACTATGTGTCCATACCAAATGCGAATATGAACCGACTTTAAATAGGTGGACTTTTTACGGTAAGTCACCGTGTCATTGTGTACAGAAACCAAATGGGACCCTTGCACGCAAAGATTTTGTAAACTGCAATTCTATGTTGGTAAAAAGCACCATAACATATATATCTGCTTTCATATTTTAAGAGGGAGGTTTTTAAGGCCCAAATTTGGTCCAAAATCGCAATGGAGTTACGGAATCTTGCTGAAAATTAACATTAGACATGTTTTGGTCTTGTCAGGACTAGAACCCACAAGCTTTAGATTGTGAGGCTTAAAACACGTTTTAGGTTGTTTTTAGTTTTTTAAACGTCCACTTAGTTTATTTTGACTTGATGAATATTGAGTTTTTTAAAACTTATTTTTTGCATAAAAAATGACAGATGACATACTCATTTGCATAATTAAAGGTGCAATTCATTGTATAAGCAAATTTTAGAAATAGTATGCACATTTTAGAAAATCTTATATGCACCACTTTCGAGGTTTTAAACCCCGCCTATCGACCACGTCCTTTAGAAACGTATGAATAGCGAATTGACAGCGTTCGTATACCATATAACGTACATATATGAGTAATGTACCGTAAGCGTTTTAGCGTATGTCTAGCGTATCCAGCGTATGTCGTGCGTATGGTAAGCGTATGAGTAACGTATATTCTATACGCTCACATACGCTGATAAGATTTGAACATGTCCAAAACATACACCGACGAATGTCAGCGTATTTAGAACGTACACGATGTACGCCTTACGTACCCCGAACGTATAAGAGCATACCATATGGGCGTTGGCCTTCTGGTTTAAATAAACTGTTTTGTCTTGTCTATGCTGATGTCATATGCTGTAGTGTGACTGCACTTGACTTGAAAAAAAGACATTTACAATATATTATGAAAAGTGTAATTATTTACTGGTCGTTTGAAACTTCATTCCAAAGCAACATAATCATTATGGTTTCTGCGCAGTGAAATTTGCAATTTTTGAATCAGTTTGCACCAATACCGACTTGAGCTCCGACCCGGGTCATTCCATATGCACAACACCTATCTAGGTTTAGCCTAGGCTTACAACTTGGTTTTACCGAGGAATGATACCTCAACGCTCAGGTATGGACCTAAAATCATTTGCAGGAATTTTACAAACCATGATGCACGTGTCTAGTAGCCCACAGGAAAATTAACATGTTTTACCTACTGAGCTTGCATTATATACTCATTCATGACAGTAATAAAATACATGTACTGAGATACAATGTATACACGGCATTATTTGTAACATAAGAGCAAATGATGGAAGTTTGTACTGGTATATAACATTATCATAAATCCTTTTGGAAATAGGCAAATCTACAAACACATATATTATTACAGGTCCTAAAACTGTGCACCAAGGAACACCATCACCGTGAAACTTACGAACACAATGCGATGAAAAAAGTATTTTATTGCAAAAATAGAGATATACATGTACATGTACTCAAGAATTGGTTATAAATCACAGTCACAGGGACCAATAATTATTCTTTAACAACACAAACATAACACTCAATTATGATATACAAACTTGACATCTCATAGATTTTCTTAATACTAATAGATAGAACAATTTAAGACCTCTCAAGATTATACTTCTAAGCATTAATATTTTCCTCAATGTTAACTTTTATTCCATTTTTCAGCTCTAAGAAGCAAATAAGAAGTTAATTAAGTTAATTTACATATCAGTAAATCTCTTATTTGACAACTAAGGTAAATATCATAAGCTTTTCTGTACATATTTGTTTATAAAAGTATTGAAGAGGCAACAATATTCTCATATTAAGCTTTGGAAAAAACATGATTAATTCTTTAATTCTATTAACCAAAATCAGATCCAGATAAACGATAATGAATGTGAACAAACAAGGTTAGTATGAAGGAATGATATCAACAGTGGAAGTAAAGCCATCAACAATAATGACAAAATATATACACATCAATACATAACTTTTCCACTCAATGACAAAATGTTGAAAAGCTGATGTTATAATGTAGTTTGGTATAATATTTTGGTCAATCATGATTTCTTAAAGCTCCTATCCCACACATGTTGAAATTAACATTTTAAAATAAATGTCATCAAAGGATAAAACTAAAACGCCGCGAGTCAGATGTGTTGTCTGACGAAAAAAAATTTAGTCGACATAAAAAATGTTAATAAGTTTTTTTGTTTTAGAGTTATTAGCAATGTGATTCCACATTCCTTCGAGTCATTGGTGACAAAGTAATGCTCCGGACAAGAAATCGAGGGCTTGGTGCAAAACTATTGTAACTTCTTATATAAATTGAAGTAGTTACAATAGTTATGCACCAAGCCCTCGAAATGCTCTATAAAATCAATCAAAGGGGAATAGTTAAAAAACGGAAAAAGGTATAGTTACGATGACAAAGTTATTCTCCGTACAAGGAAAGCGGGACGACGCGGACGCCGCCGACCAAAGTAATACTATACAGTATGTCGCCTTTTCAGGCGACACAAAAAAACATAAAAGGTATATCAATATATATATAAAACTTGATTATTGATATTTTCTCACTCAAAGAAATGTCAGTATAGAATTGTGGTGGTACTCTTTAAAAAAAATTTCTTAAACTGTTCCAACGCTTTATTTTGTAATCATTGATCTAAAATTAGAATGACTCATAAACGCGCAGCATTATTTTGACTCTAGCAAGGTGTGCAGTGAAGAGAATTTCGTTATATTTATAAACCGGGAAATCCTTCCATGTCCTGAGGATGCGCGTATTTGTTGCACATTTTTTTAACGACAAGGGGTTTTAGTGAAATTCAAAGAATATTATATTGATAATGATTATTTGTTAACAGTTACTACTGCTGTCTATTTTTTTTTTGGATTTTTTTTTGGAATTAAAGTCCACCATGGGTGGCATAGGAGCTTAAAGATAACATTAAGCTAATTTTATATAAAAATTGACAGACAACCAGTCCATTGAAAAAATCATAATAAACATAATTTCAATAATTTTCACACCTAATCTTACTTAATTCACTCAAATATTTTTTACTCTATTTACAAATATTTGAATAGCTAAATTATTTCTCTGCTTAAACTCTGTTTATGTATTTGAAAATATGCTTTCAACACGTTAAGTGTAAGTTGTCAGATAAAACCATCAAAAATTAGTTGTGTAAAATCTCATTTCATCTTAACACATTATATTAATAAATAAACGTCTGAATGTAATAAAACATCAAAAAGTAACAAGCTTGAAAATAAAAGTGTTAATTGTTAATTGTACATTATTGCATTAACTCAATATCCATTAAAGAATAAAAATTAACATAAAATATTAAAATCAAATTATTAAATAATCCACGTTAGAACAATAAAAGTTGCAAACATAAACATAACAGCTATAAATGGCACACAAAATTAAATATATAACTTTTTTTTTAAAGAAAAGGTTAGAATATTTTGTAAATTTAAATGTATACATTTCAAAGAAAAACTAACAGCCGCATTTCAGAATCTCTGATATATTTTCTGTTAATGATCACGACCTAAACACCTCAAAACTGTCACTGTTCATGGATTCCAGCTGATTCAGCCGATTCAGAGGTGATGCTGCAGGTAGTAGGTCTGCAGGTGTAATATAACTAGGAGCATTGACCTCGTCAGCAGTGTCACAGAGTAAGGCAGTGGTTTGGTCATCAGCAGCGTTAACATCATCAGCATGGCCGTTGAGTATGGCAGGTGTACTGTCAACTGAATCACCATTGTGTCCATTGTACATGTTCCGAGACACATAATCAGCGAGTGAATTCTGTGCACAATCACGATTGACAACAGGTGAACGAAGGTCCATTTGGTCACCTGTGTCAATGGAAGGTGTATACCTTGATGCTGGGTTACCATTTGTTTCATCTATCTGATGATTTAGGCTGTCCTTGGAACGACAAGCCTTCATCGACTGAGAGTTATCAGAACTACAGGAGCCAGGTTGACCTCCACTATAACTCTCGAATGAACCCTGTCCAGATCGGCCCTCTTGCTCCTTGGTGTCGGGAGACTTTTCTGATTCTTCCAACTCAGCTTTTTCAACCGTGTTCTCATCATCTTCGTTTGTCTGGCTTCCAGACTTTGCCTTTCCGAGCATCTGGAGTTCTTTCTTCTGCTGATGTGCCTCTAAAATGTTTACTTTTATTAAATTTTACAAACTGAACATAGAACTCTATAGTTTTGCCTGTGACAAAAATGGGCATACATGTAGTATGGTCAAAATGCATGTCAGATGTACAAGTCTTAGTAGGTATTTTCTGTTATTTATGCTTAACAAGTGTATACATTTCAATGTTGTATCATTTATTTCTTTATTTCAGAAATTTCAAACTTTATCAAACTTCTTACAGACACAGATGCTGGCAAGATTGTCCAGAATAGCTATACCTATTCTTCAAAAGTGAACCTCATAATAACAAATTTTAATAAGAAACATTAGGTTCAGACCATTACACCTAAATTTGCAACATACCTTTGTCTTTGATATGCTGTTTTGGCCCATTGTCAACTTGGCTTCTGCCCTTGCCTCGGCCTGCCATAATAATAAAATCTTGGTGACCTACCATATTAAAATAGAGGGGTTTTAAACAGTCAACCATGTGTTAACCTAAATTGCTAAATTTAAATACAGAATGGTGAGAAAAGGTTTACATATGTTGTATATGTTTTCTTTACAGTTTTAAAAATGCTCAGTGCAAGGATTGGCGATATTAAGAATAAACTTTATATGCATACATCTTACTAATAATTTAAATGCATGTCTCAAATGTAATAACTTATTTATTGATTTGTTTACAATCGCCTACATCTACAATGCTGTTTTATATATATTTACTACATTGTTATCTTCAAGCGTGTTGCATTTCAGCAATCAAAAAAAAATTGTACCTTAACATAATTTTTCCTCTGCAGTCTAAGTTTTATGCTAGGAACTGCCCAATCGCAACTTATCTAAAGAAAATATTCTATTGTTAAAATCTGACCACGGATTTGGACCCGGGTCTAGACGAAGAGATACATTACAAAAGTAACTATTACCAATAAACCTCCAAATTGTTTGCTCCACCATTCTCTACATCTGAATCATACAAAATTAACTTTCCTACATTGTTTTTCTTTATACAAACAGATACTGTTCCAATTGGACACTTCCTAGTTGTACCCCTTAAAGCCCACAAGTGTATTTTTCTATAATATTTTGTTTGTTGTTGTTGTATACAACCATGAATTAATAAAGGTAATTGTTGTTGTAGTACAACAAATACCTTATTACAAATATTTAACAATTACCATTACCATCTTTGAAACAAAATGGCACTAGGTCGCTCACCTGAGAAAAAGGTCAAAGATCACAGTGGAGCCATTTACAGAGGACCACTAATGTTGTACACCAACTATCAAGGCTCTAGTAGATATTTACATGAAAATTTTCAAGATTTCTCTAGAAAATTCAATGTAAAATTGTGCCCCCTGGGGAGGGGTCAAATATGAACCCAGGGACCTCATTTTAACATTTTTGGTAGAAGACCTCTAGATGGTGTTATATGCAAAATATGACTTCTCTGAGCCATGTAGTAACAGACAAGAAGATTTATGAAAAATGCATTTTGAAATGCATTTTGAAAACCTATTTTTTGACCCTGTGACCTACTTATGCAACCAATCAGAACCATTTGAATAATGTTGGTAGGGGACCACCCAGGAATCATTCCTGTTGAGTTTGGACAAATTCCCATTAGCGGTTCAAGAGAAGAAGTTGTTGAAGTTTTTCTTATACATGTTTAATTTAATGTAAAATTGTGACCCCCAGGGCGGGGTCAATTTTGACCCCAGGGCGGGGTCAATTTTGACCCCAGGGGCATAATTTGAACAACTTTAAAAAAGGACCTCTAGATGATGTTATGTACCACCTAAGAAAGCTCTGTGCCTTGTAGTTTCAGACAAGAAGACTTGAAAATTGCATTTTGAAAACCTATTTTTTTACCCTGTGACCTACTTATGCAACCAATCAGAACCATTTGAATAATTTTAGTAGGGGACCACCCAGGGACCATTCCTGTTGAGTATGGACAAATTCCCATTAGCAGTTCAAGAGATTTCACGTATGACCATCCTAATGGATTCACATATTTGCAGCTAGGAAGAGATTTTATAAACCTTTTTTTATTTATATATATGGCATTTTAAGACGATCCACCGCACAACTTTTCTCAGTTTTTGGATTTTTGATTTTATAAACAAGATTGAAAATTTTCATTTTATTCATATTCAAGGGAAGTAATAAGATGTAAAATTACTTCCCTTTAATTTTATTTAAGCAAATATAGGCAACTTGCATTTTAAAAAGATTTTTCGACGGTTTAAAAGTAAATGCATAATATATATCACATTTTAATGAAAATAACTTGTTTATTTTTTTGATAAAAAGTACAAATGTGTATCCTTCATAGTCCATTAGGATGGTCGAACCTTCATTTGAAGTTTTCCTTATATAATTCAATGTAAAATTGTGACCCCAGGGCTGGTCAATTTTGACCCCATGGGGCATTATTTGAACAACTTTGGTAGAGGATGCTATATACCATATATGAAAGCTCTGGGCCTTGTAGTTTCAGACAAAAAGATGTTTAAATATTGCATTTTGAAAATCTATTTATTGACCCCATGACCTACTTATGCAACCAGCTGGAACAGTTTGAACAACTTTGGAAGAGGAACACCTAGGGATCATTCCTGTGAAGTTTGGTCAAAATCCAATGAGTGGTTTCAAAGGAGAAGTTGTTTAAAGAAATTGTTGACGCACGGATGCACACACGAACGGACTGATGGATGATGGACGACGGACAATGGGCCATCACAAAAGCTTACCTTGAGCACTTTGTGCTCAGGTGAGCTACATAAACTTTATAAAACAATTGTAAGACTGCACATAACAATGACACATGTATACCTGGGTCGAGTAGGTGTTTAGGTGTAGTGTTGTGGCTCTCCTCGTTCTCATCATCCGCAAAATCTTCTGGGCAAGAGTTTTCAGGAGCCCCATCAAGATGTTTTTCTGGGCAAGTGTTCTCAGGACCCACATCAAGATTGTTGAGTGTACTGTCCTGTCCACCAGCTGCATTGCTCGCCTCAAGACTCGCACCCCTACTGTGATTGTTCACACTGTCCTCTCCATCTGGTACTTTTTGAGCTCCTAAAGATTCATTAGGTGACTCTAAACACTGCATTTCAGTTGTTTCTTCTTTATTTGATTTAGAATCAGGGTTAAGAGACAGTTTATTGCTGTATTTTGCAAAAGATTTCTGTGTACTGTCCCATCCAACAGCAGCGTTGTTGGCCTCAAGACGCTCACACCGTCTGTGCCTACTGTGATTGTTCACACTGTCCTCTCCATCTGGTAATTTTAGAGCTCCTAAAGATTCATTAGGTGACTCCAAACACTGCATTTCAGTCATTTCTCTACCATTTGGTTCATCATTGCATAACACAGAATCAAGGTTCAGGGGCCGTTCATTGCTGTATTTTGCTAAGGATTTCTGATCTTGTTCTTTGCTTACATTAGATCTACTTTTAGATGTGTTTGGAGTTTCTGGAATTTCTGGTAAACTTGCTACAAGCTGATAAGCTTCACAACTCGCCCCATTTCCTCTGACACTAGACTGATACGACTTATGACTTTCATTTTGTAACTCCCCTATATCGAGTGATTCAGTGTTGAAATGTGGCAATGACTCAGTCTGGTAGCCACTTGTACTGGAAGGAGGGGCACGAGGAATACCGCTTGGGTGGGGTGCGTTAGGTCCAGTTTGTCGAAGAGATGGAATGTGTTTTGCACCTTCAAAACTTTTCTTTTGATGTACCTGTACTTGAACTTCCCTGACGTTATGTTTACAAAGAGATCCTGCCCCAGAATCAACTGTCTGAATACTGTTAGTGTTTAATGGCTGATAGCCTCTTTCACTTGGTGACTGAATATTTGTCATTTTATGCTGACTTTCGTAGTTGAAAAGCTCTTCTTTTCCACTTTCTTTGTTGATGCCAGTTTTGGAACCTGTACAATAAGTGAGAATAGAAATCTGTTGTCAAATGGGCAACATAGTCGAGCCAGCAAAACGGAGATTCTGTGTGTAAGAAGCTTGACAAAAAATTATTTATACACAACTCGAAATATTTATTTCATTTAAATTATATTGCTTTGCCCTTATTATTAGCAGCATTCAAACTAGTGCAAATGTTCTCAGTCAAAAAATTAAGTATGGCCTAAAACATAATAACCTATAGAGATTATCATGTACATGTTGAAAAAGGTGTGAGCTTCATTTTTTTTATGGAATCATTCTACAGACACTTAAACCCATGTAATGTTTTAAGACTAATAACAAATAAAAGACAAGAGGGCCCAGAGGGCCCTGGGTCGCTCACCTGAGGAAAAGGTCAAAGGTCACAGTGGAGCCAATAATAGAGAACCACAGGGGCATAATTTGAACAACTTTGGCAGAGGACCTTTTGATGACGTTATATATTAAATATGAAAGCTCTGGGCTTTGTAGTTTCAGACAAGAAGATTTTTGAAAGCTTCATTTTAAAACCTATTTATTGACCCCATGACCTACTTATGCAACC
>Ga0224511_10004159_pt1 | contig 10813 bp, 8 predicted proteins | sample SF_May12_sed_USG_2_FD_169988 | JGI IMG/M metagenome (GOLD analysis project Ga0224511, IMG submission 169988) | Sediment microbial communities from San Francisco Bay, California, United States - SF_May12_sed_USGS_8_1 | ecosystem: Environmental > Aquatic > Marine > Sediment | place: USA... | reverse complement strand
CTGAGAATGTGTGAAATTCAGTTATACTCTGCCCTGCGAAAGTATAGGAGAATTCAGTTATACTCCGCCCTGCGAAAGTATAGGAGAATTCAGTTATACTCCGCCCTGCGAAAGTATAGGAGAATTAGATCGGGCCATAGGTTAAAGAATCCAGGGTTCAAGCTGTCGGCACGTCTGGCTCCTGTCGGGGGTATGGGCTGCCAATATTATTCTTAGCTCCCACTGCTCCAAAAAAAGGATAAACATGATAAAAAATAAATATATGGATATATAAAACAGTAGTGTAGCATAACAATATAGTAACGTCGAATAATAATGTAAAAATAATACAAGTACTACAAGCTAGTAATGGTATCATTACCTTCAGGTGTGACCATTCAAAGAAGGTTATTGATGATGTGAACTCTTCCGGAACATCTAGAATTTACAATGAAGCCGTGAGCACAAAACAGTCATCAGGTGAGCAGCGAGTGGTAATCAAGCACATTGGCGCTAATCTTTGCGAAAAAAACCGTTTATGGATTTGCTGTGTTACGTCACTTACCCGAGATAAAGGATGGTTCACTCCTACTTGACATATCTCCCTTCTGCATCCTGGCCTGGAGTTTAGCCATTAGCTGAGAGCCCATCGGTAGAATCCTAACCAATGAGGCTAAAGGTGTCAGTACGGTGACTGTTGCTGCCATCCCAAGGGATTGCAGCAACGCTACCCAGCTACTCTTCATCGTCAACACTGTCACAGAACAAATAACAAAGTTTCAACAGAATGGTCTGATCAAACATCTTCATTACGCTATGGGGTGATTGTCTGATTGAGATATAGTATTCCATACGCCCTACAAGCAAGCTGGTGCCACTTCCCCACTGGTATTACTGCATGCTGTTTCCATGTACATGTATGCATACATCATTTGAACAGTTGTGGTCAGTGTGGTTCTGTAATACAGTAAATGCATAGGGGGTTAGGACAGGTCAGTTGGTGAAAAGCTTGGATCTGTAACGTATGGATAGCAGGTTCGAGCCTCACTGCCGGCGGGGTGTTCTTTTCTGGTGCGGACCTTTAGCAAGCTCCTCACTCCAGATTGCCAGTGTGGGTTTGGATCACCGCGGTAAAAAATATGGAGGTTCCAACCAGTGGATACTTAAGGGTCAAGATCCCTCCACGGTTAAAAAAGATCTATCTCTCCCCTTCTTGTTAAGAGTAGCCGAATTCTTGGCGAGTGACATATAAACTGATTTCAGTTGACGGACTCCCAACCCGCGGCGATTTTACTGGCCCACTCGTGGTGCTCCATGCTAAGCTGTAACCAATGAAGAAACAAGTACCTAATTCAGCATGCCATACGCGATATAGAGAGTAGATGCATGAGGGATAGGAAAGTAAGATGGGCTCTCAATCTTGCTTTGACTGCAAATATCCTGTACTGATGCACAAAGTTAACACCACACCTCTGACTGTGGTGACAATGCAAAATAAAAATAAATGGCCTGTGATGTGTGGTTTTATGATTGGTCAGTTGATGATTGGTTGGTTTATTGTATGCAGTTATCATTTCCTCTATCTGCCCAGAAAAGCTTATATTTCCTTTTTTATTTAATATGGCGTTGGCTAATATAGCTAACAGCCAACCACTGTTAAGATGCAGCGGCCATGGCGTTGGCTATAGAGTAGCTGTGTATAGAAAATTAATTATACAACAGTCTAATTTCCATGGGATGATGGGACAGAAATTACTGATCGGTCATGGAATCTTGACCACGCTCTTGGAAACAAAATAATTTCGTTAGCTATGGGAATTTTTCTCATCACGTTACAAGGGAATTTCTTCACCCGTGCATCAACTGTATGATCACATATGATAAATCTCCTGCTAGCAGCGAATCGCATCATTCTTTATCGAGTGACAGACCCTTATACATTTAAAGGATAAAGAACGCCAAAAAATGTTCTGGATTTCACTGTAATGCTTTTTATTGCGATAGGGATCATATTTGCTTTGGTATTTTAACCTGTCAGTCATCTATCAATATCAAATGTCTTACCTAATCCTGGTTTTACAAACTGCTCCGTTACGTTACGTAGGTTATCTGCCTTGACTGTAACCACAGAATGTTTTACAGTGACTGATATCAACTCAACTATAGACACATTGACAATGACTAACCAAAATCGCATATCTCTGGATAGATAAGCTATCTTCATTAGTGTATCTCATCATAAGAGTTGTGTGCAGGTTGACTCTAATAAGTCACTCGACTCGGCGCGTACCCGATTGCCTCATAGCAGAATAAGCTCTATGGGAAGATTTTCTTGATTTAACACTGCACTCTGAAAATTACCAGGGTAACCAGACAGACAGACCTCATACTGCAATCAGAAACATCTGGTCCTAAGCCCTGGAAGTATTCATTAAACCATAGCTTCACCATAACCCATATGGACATCACATATGCTGGAGAATTGTTTTACCAAGTCAAGGCGAGAGACACCATACATTAGTTTGCGCACGCACTTGATCAGCCCCTGACATTTTAGGGAAGTATTTCATCCTTCTAAGTTGTTTGGCATATACAATCTATACTTCACTATGCAACGCAACACAAGTACTAAAGCTCGGACTGTTTACTCAAAGTCATATATATTTACAAAGTTTCTGATGTACTCTAGCTACATATCAGATGGCTACTAAAGTCCATGCAATGTCATATAATGCAGACGCTAATAGATCTGCGTTTTTATACCATACTGAATACATGTGCAGGGCTTGCATAAAAATAGGGAAACGCTATGGCTGAATGGTTAGAGCGCTGATCAGTAGTGCTGAAGGCCCCGGACTAAAACAGCTTATGCGAAGGATTTTTCAAAACTTTTGCTGATCGTCTAACAGAGAATGGGTATTCGGGTCTCTTCAGAGCTGGGGAAGACAAAGGTGGTAAGGAAGAGGAGTAGCGCCCCACCTTAATTACACCATTACCGATACGAGTCGGCTCTCTAGCAGCCACTTCCACACACACGACCAGTGACTAAGGAATAACCTCTGTCCTTTAGAGTATGCAGGCAGCTAGAACTGCTGTTCATGTGGTTCGATCAATCGAAAATATGATGAAGGGTTTTTATAATGCAGTCTCAGTCTAATGATTCCTAGCCTAGCATGTTAAATAAACTATGCAACAACTTATTGACTGGGCTTATGGCCCATGGGTATTGTGTTCTCTATTTAATGTTGCTTTCCAAACCCAAGGAAGGTGTGTGTATAAATTGGGAGTTTTGCCAGGGATTGGCTAGCTACTTCACCCCTCTGCTGGGCCATGATTATTGTAGATAATCTGTGTTTTGGTTTAGCACGCCCAGTAATAGTGACTTACCTTGTAATAACTTATTCCATGAGTGTGTGTGATTCCGGTGTGAAGTTCAGACGTGCCATCTTTATGTTACCGAGTCTACAGCTTGCACTGCATTATAAGGCCCAGCCTCTGATCACTTTAATGGACAGAGATGCAGACCTGCCAATATATACAGTGTGTGAAGAATGAGAAAAGTCTATATTCTGAGTTGCAAACACAGCACGGCTTCTCATCATTTGAGAAGTCTGATGCTCTGAGAAACCAAATGTCTCTTAGTTTGACTTTGTTTTAAATGTTGGTTGGCCATTAAAAATATTCAAAACTATGTGCTTTCTCATTCCAAGAGTCATTCATAGTAATGCCGGTCACTGGATGTATGCTACCAACGGCTTCCATCTGTTTTGGTTATCTATGGGATTGTAAATTATAAGTAGAGTTTTAACATCACCAGGCTGTCATTTTTGTAGACAGAGCTTTTCCACCTAACGTGTGATTTTAAAGGTTTTCTGTTGTTTCTTTACTTTGTTGTATTAACATGTTATTGTAAGGACACGTTTTGCATAACCCGAGGTAAAAGAACTAAACCCAAATTCATATTACACCTCATGGGTTAGGCTGTTGTGGTATATCCTGTCAAATACACCACATTGCGGGTCTCTGGTTAGTAACTGGATGCTTCCAGAAAGAATGAAGGCGTAACATGGTTATAAAAGACTGGTCCTTCTTATATGCCATAGTGAAGCTGCCGGGTGATCGGTTCTCCAGTTACAGCTAAGCATGGGGCACCACAAGGGAATCCGTATCAAGGCTCGATATCACAGTGAGATTTGTCTTTCTTTGGAGCTGGGAATAGGAAACCCGCGGTGATCCGGATTCTCACAGATGTGAGCTCGGTGCTATCCCGTATAAGAGCTGTAAGGACTGCTGTACATGTGGTTCACTATATTCAGAAGATGTAAAATATACACGAGGAAAACTTTATCATGACCTGATAATGACACGTCAGTAGGCCTGACACTTCATAATGATAACTTGAGCATTACCCGGACCCCCAATATTAAATACAAGTATTCAATAGAGGGTCGGCAATCTAGTCATGCATAAAAATATATTCATAACATCAAAAATCTACTTAGGTCTGTGAAAACCTAGGCTTTACTTGCAAAATATACTCGTGTTAAAGCGAGTAAAACTTGTAGTAGTGACACTGGCCACCATCAGTTCTCAGACATTGGTTAGAGTGGTTCATTATTCGATAACTGTCTGCGACAGCGAGAACTCGCTTCAAGACGAATCATCATTCTGCGCTGACGAAGGAATCCAATGTTTTCGTGCCTGCTCATGTTTTGCTCCTGGCAACCATTCTAAAGTTTCCTTTAGCAAAACTACAAAGGCAGAGACAAATCCTTGGTTTGTGACACTGAATCTTAAAAAGTAGTGACTCTACTAGCCGTGAATCAAAGGACCTCTGATAATGGGGGGGGGTAACAGTCTACTTACATTCGGGTGAGGCTTGTAGCTTAGCGACGAGGGCAGCTTTGCTGCTGATCTTGGCAGTGTACAGCGCTCTCAGAAGTGATTCAGTGCGAGGCTGCAACCTGGAGGACACAGTCAGTCATTCAGTTACAGAGTTGGTGTATAGCACACTGAGTTTACGGCCATCGGGTCCTGGTTAAATTCCTAGCTATACAGATCCTCGCGCCTAATTAAGGAGATGCGGCCATAGTTTAACCTTTTTTATGGGGCACACAATAAATCATCATGGGAACAAGCAACTGGTGTTAGAATTTGATCCGCGTTGAGGAAGCCAAGCAATGATAAGCACCATTGAGATATAAGCAGGTTGTAGGCTGATATATACTCACCTGGCCCACGATTTCACCATGATGGAAGGGGAGGCGAGGTAATCCTTTGTGAACTTCTTAAATTTGCCAATGACTTTGCCCTCTAGCAGAAAGCGGGCAAACCAACGATACTTCTCTGTTTTCTCCGGGTAAGGAAGTTCCACTGTGGGCAGCTGCCACATATGAGGGCCTGTAATATTGACATTTGTGAACAGCATACTTCGGCAGGCCCGAACTGTGTCTCTCAAATACTCATGGATTACCAATAAAAGGTGTTTAACCTCATAGCTGCTCAATGGACCTTAATGTAAAAAAGACTTCTGGTCTTATTTAAGCTAGCCATGTAAAATAAAACTATCTAATAAAATCGAATCAAATAGATGCCTATCAACAGAACGGCCTAGTTGTTTAATTGTCACCAGCCTGGGTTTTATTTTTCATAGCACACAGGGAGCACTATTCGATCCATTTTTAATTGGCAAAAAGTAAACAGCGGCCACAGTACAGTTTGGGTTGTAGTTTATGCATTTGGATCTTGAGCTATATGGCCAGGAAGTTGTGGTGGACGATGTAGTCACGGAGTATAACCGGCTTAGTGGTGGATATCTTGGCAGGTCTGTCACCTGAGTTCTGATTAATGTCTGGAAATGAGCTTAAAGGGGTTATGTCACGGTCGAGGGTAGACGCATTTTCGGAGTCGCGCACCCCATTCTTAAAGGGAGGCAACTGCACATTCATTGCAGTGATAGCGAGTGGTCTTTTTCCAAAAAGTGAATATCGGTCACTCGAATAACTACGGCTCAAATGGCCCAAATAGAAAGAAGATGGGATCTAATTATTAAAATTTAGTAACCTGATGATCTCTAGTCCCCCATAACACCAGTACAGTATTGAATGAAATAATGGAGAAAACTCAAGTTATAAGAAGTGCTTTGCCGGTTTTCGCTAGCCCTAAATAGAGGCCATTGCATTCAGACCTCGTTCATTGCGCAATAATGGCGAGGTGAAAATCTGCACTCTGAAACCTACAAGAGGGTTTTCAAAACATCAGCGCATAAGCCGAGAACTCAATGCAAACACCAACAGCTTTGTGTTATTTTCCTATCTCGAGGCCGATTCTGTTGCGTCGACGGTCTGAAAAGTGCATCGCTAAGGGCTCTAAGTATGCGCATTGGATATGGCTATATCTAAGCTTCCATTTGAGCTGGGTATTCGGCCCATTAGTTCATGGTAGTCTTTAGAATATGAAAACAAGTGAAGACGCTTATGGCCACGACATAACCCTTTAACTGACCCAAAAGTATTTTAAAATTTGGTCATGCGTGTTCTGGACGCCAAGCCACCACCAGTGTACACCTTGATTTACTGTTTTTGCCTCATTGGCTCAGCAATCTGATAACAGGGAGTCCGGTGTGTAATGAGATACAATGATGCCCTTGGAATTGCAAGTCTTTTAAATTCGATAGGCATTTATAAGGATGAGGGTGAGCACTCACCAAATGATGCCGCCCGATGGCACTTTACAACACCAGATTTGAAGGTCGGTTCGGGGTCATCAAGGGGATCCGAAAGTCGACAGCGCATGTCAGCGAAAACGGGCAGCCACTCTGGGTCTATTACAGTGATACCTGTGAAAGAAATTGGGATTTTGATAAAATGACATCTAACGACATAAAGTACAGAGATAGCAGAATCATGCTAGGCACGATTCTCTGCGACATCACTCGGTGTTTTATGTTCTCTGGAGTCGGCATTTAACTAAAGGAGGCCCAACCATGAAATAAAATCCTTTTCTATGGGGCAGGCGTTGAACCATCCTGGAGATGAGCCTCTGGTTTAGTGATGCTAGTTATATAAAGGAAGATGGTGTGGGTGAATGACAGCTACCACATGACATGTTTGGTAATACATGTACCTGTAACTGTGACAGGAGAGGAAAGCAAAGACAGGAATCCTTGATTGAGTGAGCTGAGGGTATGCTGTATCGGGCCTAAATAAACAAACCTTTTCATGGAGATTCCCACACTCCTGTGAGACTAAAGGTGAAAGCGGGATAGTTTAATACTATGTTTTCTTAAAGAGCCCGATCAATCAAGATTACTTCAGGAGCTCTGACTAACAGCCGAAAATTAGTGAACGCACAGTCTCCAGACTACATACTAATGTAATACAGGCAATGACCAGAAGTTATCAGATAGATCATGTGCCTGCACCAAGTAAGCTGTCACCAGCTGTGTCTACACTTGGTATACTCACCTCGCAGGTAGATTTTTTCCCCTGATTGTATAATATCCTGGAAGACAATGTATTCAGCGTTTCTGCGACACAGTACAGAGCTCGGGTGGAGGTAAGTCAGGTCATCCAGCAGTGTGGTCTGTAACGACAACAAAGGAGTGCCAAGCAACACAGAACATAACTATAGTTATTTATATGTGTATCTGTGTTATTTAATCATAGCTAAAATAATTATTTTATTTATAGTATTTGCATTCTTATGCAACACAACTCTAACTGGGCACTTATTTAGCATGGCATTTTCTCAAAACTGATGAGGCTTTCCTAGTACAATTCATTAGGATTTCTGATGATTTAAAGGCAGAAGGGCACGAGGCTCGAGAGGTGGTAGCCTGACTAAAAATCAACTCCCGTATCACCACCTGCCAACAAATGCAACATTGGGAGGGGTGGCAACCACTCGCCGCCAGGCGAACGACCAGTCGATCGGTAAGACCATCCCGTGCACCGACGGGGACCCATACCTGGTAAGAGTGCTTCATTTTTCGTTTTGTCTCCGCATCTGAATCCGCTGGCACCGGGTTCAACCTTCAAAGAGCAGAGAGATCCATGGTTGGTGAGATCAGGTGAGAACAGATGAGGCGTTCTTTAGAAAGTGGTAGATGAAAACATAGCTTAGACGTAATGGGTGCTGACCAGGAACACGAGTGACTTGAAAATTTACATGATTCAAGAAACGACAGTGGTGCCGTGTAGTATCAGCCTGTTGTACATCGAACGCGGGGACTGAACAGGGAGTGGAGGGGGAGTGATGACTCACCTCGCCACCCGATCTCCGAGACCAGCAAGAACAATCTGACGGAGAAGGCGGGCCTGCACCTGAGTGGGCGGAGACATTTTGGGGTCAACGCGGGCGTTCGCTCCAGGAATCACAGAGTTTACTGTAACAATGGGTAACAGTCATGAGAAGGAGAAATGATTGCAACATTACAGTTTATATTGAGGTGACTAAAGATTTCTACAATAGCTGAATAGCGAGATAGCTCAGTGGATAGAACAATTATGTTCTAGTTGTGCCGGAGTATCAGTGGGGGGGGGAGGTGAGCTTCTCACATACTTCCCAGCTCCCACCGTTCCAAGAAAACCGCAAGCTTAAGAACGTTGAGGGGTCAGTAAATACTCACATCAAACAAGCTAATGGGAACAAGACTTCAAATCACCGGCCCGAATCTCAAAACTACGATTGACAATAGAATTCTATCTAAATTATCATCCAATTTATCAGACTCTCAAGTCACAGATGTGGGAGGAAATAAAAGCGTTTGCAGACAGACAGTTTTGTGCACTGGTGATATCGGCTTAATGCCCAATAACAGCCGTCTTACCGATATTGGTGAGCTGAACGCGTAGTTTCCGTATTTCTGTCACTGCTTTATATCGCAGGCCGTGCCTCTCACAAAACTCTGGAGTGGCGGTAGCGAACTCTGCCGCACCCACTGCCTTCAGGTAAACCATGGCGTCTCCGAGGCATTGTGACTCACCCTAGACAACAAGGTCAGCAGTTAGCAAACTTACGCGTCTCACAGAGACTGGTAGAATACAGCTGTATGAGAGTAAACTGGTCTCCACACTTCCAGGATTACTAGATCAAAAGTGTTTCTACTTTCTTACAAAGGCCAAACAATTCGTCAGAGGAGATTGATTCACCAGAGCAGACAATGAGATAATTAGGGAATTGTGTACTCTCGGAGCCAAACTCCCAATTCCACTAGAAGTGCTACATTTTGGTAAAATGATACCTGGCCGGCCCAGAGAAGTTTCTGCTTTGCCACCTTCTGTGTCTGCTTGGCCTGATCTTCCCCCTGAAACAGACGATCAGCCTTCATCCCTGCTACAATGGAGCTGCGAGAGCTAGTGTCCCGATATATGACCAGGGGTGAAATACACAAATGATGATGTATAGATCAGGAGATATTAGTAACAGTTGATACAGCACTGTCAGACACGCTCAAACATAAAGTTTCTCCGCTAGATTTCTTCCTATCAAGCTGTGTACCACGCTGGTGATACGCGACCCATCAAGTATTCCCATACAACATTATCCATAGATATTTTAGCCGAGCATACACTTGATATTGATCATACCTCCATCTCTGAGGTGAGACCTCCCTCCATAAAGAGTTCCTGTACAGAGCAGGCCGCCACTAGGATGATGACGTAATCTAGTAGGCCGTGCTGGTGAGCCAGACACAGCATCTTAGCGTATCTCGGTGCCACGGGGAACATGGCCATGGTCTTACCAACGTCTGTGATGGTGGTATTCTTTTTACCTGGAAGGATTTAAATAAGAATTTAATAGTGCTGCTGTGATAAGACAGGGGGTGAGAACACCGCCTCATGACAAATACATTTGTATTTTAGTTGTCTTTTGTTGGCTTAAAATCAACACAACTATCATGGACCATATATTGGACCGTAAAATTTGTGGACCATTTTGTAATCAAGGATTAGCCTTAATAATGTCATCCACATAAAATAAAATTAACCTAACCTAACTCAGAGCCTGTCCTAAGCTTAGATAAAGGAGGGGTTAAAACAGGACAAGCATCCGGCTACAAAAGTTACGCAAAACTCCAACGAAGCGACTGCCAAGTGTTCGCACTGGCGATCCTGAACATGAAGCAAGCCAGTAGAAGAAGGGGGTATACGTCAATATGTACTGAACACGTTCATGCAGTCAGAATCATTACTGGCCAACAACCTGGGCACAAAGGGAATCCGTCATCTGCTATTAAACTATACAATGGTACAACGTACAACGCAAAGTTGCTGCAAAATCTATCAATCTGCTGACCAGGGAGCTTCGTTATTTTTGAGACATGAGCAATTCACATGAAGTGCCACTCCCCTAGAAAAATGGAATGGCCCAGTAAGGGCTGAACTGAGAGCGTGCAGACAGACAGGATATGATGTGTACATCTCGCGCATAGCCTGCGGTATTCTCTCGGTGGTGTCACACTCACTGTTGAGTGTTGGTTGGTCGGCCAGTCTCTTATAGCGTTATTCTCTCTGTGGTGTCACACCCGCTGTCGAGTGTTGGTTGGTCGGCCATTCTCTGTATAGTGTTATTTTCTTGGTGGTGTCACACCCACTGTCGAGTGTTGGTTGGTCGGCTAGTCTCTGTATAGCGTTATTCTCTTGGTGGTGTCACACCCACTGTCAAGCGTCGGTCGGCCAGTCTCTGTATAGTGTTATTCTCTTAGTGGTGTCACTGTCGAGTGTTGGTTGGTCGGCCAGTCTCTGTATAGCGTTATTCTCTTGGTGGTGTCACACCCACTGTCAAGCGTCGGTCGGCCAGTCTCTGTATAGTGTTATTCTCTTAGTGGTGT
>Ga0224511_10004158_pt1 | contig 10813 bp, 2 predicted proteins | sample SF_May12_sed_USG_2_FD_169988 | JGI IMG/M metagenome (GOLD analysis project Ga0224511, IMG submission 169988) | Sediment microbial communities from San Francisco Bay, California, United States - SF_May12_sed_USGS_8_1 | ecosystem: Environmental > Aquatic > Marine > Sediment | place: USA... | reverse complement strand
AAGTGGTCGTGGTTACAGACAACTATTATAATATCTGGATCCGAAAATTTGGCAGGGTGGATTCGGACCCGCGAATCCAAATTGGATCCGGTATTTTCGGATCTTTCGGGTACCCGTTACAGCCCTAACAAGCAGTGCTTAAGTGCTACACAGTTATCTTTTTTTATTCCATTCGCAGTTACTTCTTATTTGTAATATAAGTTTAGTGAAACATGATAGAATATATGTTAAAGTGTTCCTTTTTTCAAACTTTTAGATATGCGTTTAAAACCATGTAATGATTTAGGTAAAACAAACGACTTAATCGAGTCGTAAAAGTTCACTTAAGCCGACCAAACGTCTTGATATGTAGTATGATAAAACTGTCAAACAAAGTGTCTGTTTCGAGTTTACTGTTTTTATTTCTTGTCATGAGTAAAATATCGTACAGAACTGTTACTTACTCATATAATAAGTTATTCAGACTACAACTAAACTTCAGAGGTGAGCTCTTTCTTTTGATATTTGTTGTTAGTGAACAATTTAAATGAATACCTACTCCAATCGATAAAGATGTCTTTTTAACAAAATGAACATAATTTATGTCAATGAAAAACGAAATGCTAGTTTAGTATACCCAGTATAGAAGAAATAAAAAGTCGGTTGATTCAATAATAAACTAAAGATTTGCAATATTTTTTCAATGGAAAGTAAAGGGAAACCCTAATCATAAAATTGCCAGTAGTTGGTCACAAATGTTGCGAAAGTAAGTCGTTTTCTATAAAGAGTCTGAATATATTTTAGGTCCAGCTTCTTAATCCGTTGCAAGTTTTGGATCGAAATGTCAAGGACAAGGAATCTTAATTTAGGTGATTCGCAATTACCTATTACTTGTTACACTTATTTTGATTTTATACAACATGTTTTTGCATTGTATATACATGTAGCCTGTTCAAAATACTCAATATTTAGGGAAATAAAATATGTTGTTGTTGTTGTTGTTGTTGTTTGTTGTTGTTGTTGTTGTTGTTGTTGTTGTTGTTGTTGCACTAGTTCGATTTCTTATCAGTGAGAATTAATGGTGAGAATTCTTGGTATTTAATTACAATTTAATTTATTCTAGAGTAAGACATAATAACGCATGGGTCATTGTCGTCGCAAACATTGTTGTAACTAAATAATTGTTTGAGACACAAAACAGTGTAATGTTTATAACGAACACCGATAAGTGCGCGGTATGTTAAAACCTCCCCTACAGAGTTCATTCCCTTCAATTTCTCTATCTCGCTCCATTTATAAAATATAAATAAATAATGCAAAAACACCTCAATGCTGCATTATGAAATACATAAAATTGAAATGCAGTTGTTAAGAAATCGTATCGTATACTTTGTTGTGTGCCATAAACTCGGTACTCGGTATCAACATAATGTTTCAACAAACTACTCTGAAATGCAATAAATTAAGGACGTAGAATTAGGTTCTACCAATCCTGCCCATCTGTTATCTTAGCGATAAGAACTGTCTTTTGTGTCGACTCAAGTGTCTTTATACATGCTTGAACTTACAGCCTTGTCATTCCGAGACACTAAGACGACATTTAATGGACATATTATAAATCAGTACAACCCTAGTATGCTTAAACTTTGATCGACTTACGGGCCATTTTATCATGGTGCCCTTAAAGTTGACCCTATCTACATTGTTTGCAGCATTTTCTTTGAACTTCTCTTCAATTTATATTGTATACAATTGTCAAATGTTAATATATTAACCAGATATTAAGTATCGTTATACATTTCAAGCATATTATGTTCGTCAGGCAATGTGTCGCGAAGATCGCGAAGACATTATATTGTCCGCCAGGGAGGCGGAGCTGAGCCGTGAGTTGTGTGTCCACCAGGAGAGCAGACGCACTTGGCGGACCGTTGCACCGTCGAAATTTGTCGGAGCAACGGAGTTTTTAACACGTGATAGTGCTGTATATAAAGGACCACGCTTCAACTTACAGGGACTTAGCACAGGGATTTAGAACTGGAACTTAGTTTGGATTTATTACACTTTGGATTTAAAATTTCGTCACTACATACATTGGAATAAACTTATCTGCAATATTAAACTAAATTACAAATTAAATTTTACAGAACTTCGTTACTAATTTGTTATTTGTTTCGGATAAAAACACCAATGTGGCTGAAAGTATAGTTTAAATAATTACAGTCCTCTATTTAGAATGAATCGCCACACAATGTGAACACGCCAGTTGACCATAAGGCTGACCTAGTGTGACGTCTGCTGTCAACACATCAACACGATCAATAAACACATTGTGACAAATCCATGTTTTTTAAGAAAACACAGTTCGGGTTAAAACGGTTGTTTTAACATAATTGAAATATAATTCCAATACACTCCACTGATATAAACGTGCGGGTAATCGTAATCTCTTAAAATATGTTATCATTCGCCTTTATTGGCAGTAAGTTAAGTTTACGCTCGTTGTGTGACTTCATAATATACACTGGGGTCCAAAAGTTTCTTTACACTTAGTCTATTGAAATTATCAATTTTTTCAACACAAAAAAATTAATATCAAGACAACAAACCAATTGGTCACGTTAAATGATGTCACAATAAATGTGGCGAAAACTAAGATTAACACAATAACACAATAACTGTGGTGAAAACTAAGATTAACACAATAACTGTGGTGAAAACTAAGATTAACACAATTACTGTGGTGAAAACTAAGATTAACATAATAACAAAATAAATGTGGTGAAAACTAAGATATTATCACAATACCACAATAACTGTGGTAAAAACTAAGATTAACACAATAACTGTGGTGAAAACTAAGATTAACACAATTACTGTGGTGAAAACTAAGATTAATACAATAACTGTGGTGAAAACTAAGATTAACACAATAACTATGGTGAAAACTAAGATTAACACAATTACTGTGGTGAAAACTAAGATTAACACAATAACTGTGGTGAAAACTAAGATTAACACAATAACACAATAACTTTGGTAAAAACTCAGATTAACACAATTACTGTGGTGAAAACTAAGATTAACACAATAACTGTGGTGAAAACTAAGATTAACACAATAACACAATAAATGTGGTGAAAACTAAGATTAACACAATTACTGTGGTGAAAACTAAGATTAACACAATTACTGTGGTGGAAACTAAGATGAACATATTACCACAATAATTGTGGTGAAAACTAAGATGAACACAATAACACAATAACTGTGGTTAAAACTAAGATGAACACAATAACACAATAACTGTGGTGAAAACTAAGATTAACACAATAACTGTGGTGAAAACTAAGATGAACACAATAACTGTGGTGAAAACTAAGATTATATGGATAACAGCATTTCAATACGGTTCGCAATATTTAAAGCTGCTGTTTCTGTATCTTGATACCCTTTTAAATGGTCACAAACGTTTTAAGAATACTTAAAGAAATAGCATTACGAAAGACATGAATAAAAAAATTCTTTGGGAAGTACAAACGCAATAATAATAATAATAATAATAATAATAATAATAATAATAACACCTCCACCACCAACAACAACTACACCCATACGCCCGTGTCAACGCCAGGTATCAAAACCAAGACCTCTGGCACTGCAGTTAAATGTGAAACTTCTTGGCCACCGAGCCAACTGAATGTATCTTACGATTGAAATTAATCTGTTTAACTATTTCAACGTTATGTATTTAAACATTAACACACAAACAAAACCAGATTTGCTTTCCACACGTTTTTAACATTTTCTAGAATATTCTAACTCGCATGGATAACTATACATTGCAGGTCTTCGTGTTTACGGCAGTTTTACTCGCTGCTTAACCGTGGTTAAATGTAAGATACAAACAATGCTGATCAAAAGACACAGAAATAGCATTAATTTTGTAACTTCATATCAAGTTTCTGAACCAACTTACACTAGTCGAACGTTTTACATAAACTCTGGCTAAGCGTAAAATGCAAAACTAAATGATCCTAAAGACACAAAACAGTAGTTTTTTCTGAATGTCTGTTGCGTCATGGTGTTCTACGTGTTTTGTGTTGTTCTGTGCGTTTGTTTTGTACTGGCCATTTTGTCATGGTGTCATGACAAAAACTTGACATATCTGCATTGTTTACATTCTTTCTTTGAACACCTCTTCAATTTATATTCTGCGAGAGACTACACAGCTGGTTTCGCTTTATTGTTTTAATTGTGCGGTATAAATGTCGACACTAGATCCAATCGTTTTTACAATTTAATCACTGCGCATGTACATTTTATATCATTTTGATCTAACGATAATGAATGTTATGTGGTTGTTGCTATCATGTTTCAAACCGAAATGTTTAAAGAACAACCAGTATCTGGAGGGGGCGGAATTTCCGTTTTAATGTCCGTGACGGTTAGGGTTAGGGTTAGTTGACCCTAACCCTGTTTGGCGAGGCAACAAACGTTTTTGACGAGGCAAAAATATTTAAGAAATAAATATTCATAAGGTACCGCCCACCTCCATATACCGGATGTTCAACTTTTCATTGATGTTTAATAATGTATGGAACGTTCATTGATACTGTAGGAGTAAGATTGGCGCTCTACAAACCCAGAAGTGCGACCCTCGATAAGGCAACATTTTTTTCTTCAGTATTTGGTCAAAGAATTATACATGTATATACTAATGATCTTTGACTAAAAAAGTGTTGTTAGCTACTGGTGAGTTTGTACAATCGGTACGCTGTTAAATAACTGTGTAGGTCTAAATATACAAGTGTAGCTATATTGTTTCGTGCTATTTATGTCTAACACGTGTTACAAACCAAACATTCGATCATAGAGGTAATGCGTTATCAATTTGTGAAACCATGCGCACTGGTAAAATGACAGCCCGCGGTTACATGAACATGTTAAAGACGGGATAAAGTTCTTCAATTAACTAAATGTTTGTTTCAATTAGCAATAGCATTTGCATGTAAATTCACAATAATATTAATACATTTTATTTGAAAAACGTTAGCATTTAATTAGAATACAATACAATGCCGTATAATAACAATACGCAATCATATACAATCGTATGGTTGCAAAAGAGCTGTTTTCGTGTCGTTGTTATATATACATTATCAATTAGTTAAAATCTTAAAAACACTAATACTCTATTATGCACGGTTAAATCCATCGTAGAGTGATATTGCTATTTGTCCACTGAATTCGATCATTTTAATAAAACGCGATAACAATCTTCTAACACGGTGCTCCTTTTGTATCATTTATGAATTAGGCTATAGTATTTTAAACCAAAAAAATGTTTGTGTGCATTTAAAATTTAACAATACACAACCTCATTGTGTTAATACCTCATACACTTTACTAGTATTTCAAAAAATACTTTTACAATTTTATCAAAATTTAATATCAATCACGGGAAATAACTATTTGGAATAAAAAAGGTCCCTTAAAATTATTTTCTATATAAAGGACTAACGATATTGCTTGTTTCAGTTTGCTTGTTCAGTACACAAGGATTGAGCTATTTTCAACACCATACAGGAAAAGGCATCGATTATGTTGAATTTATTAAATAAATACGGATTGTTTGGACTTCTACTAACAACCGGACTCTTTCTAGTAACGGTAACGTTGTCCACGTTCTTTGTTTCTCTTACATCATCTAAAGAATGTTAACAGAACACTTTTACAAATTAATCCGGTCATGGTTTGCACTTCGCGAGTAGAAATACCGTTTTGGTGACAGAAAAAAGCTACTTGATATTTTTGGCGCTTTCTACTTATTTTATAATCGGACAAGTTTCATATGTAATATGTTAACTTAAAACTATATTATGTTTCGTTAATGTTCTCAAACTAAATTGAACGAGTCCACGTAGTTTTACAAGCGCAGATGTCAAATGAATAAACCTGTTATTTCCAACATTTTTGTGGGAATGCTTCTCAGTCCACCACGAGGTACTAGTAAACACTCATGTGAATATTGAAAAATGTTGGATTAACAAAGAAGCCAACAAAGCTCGCATATAACCATAACAACAAAGCTGGCATATAACCATAACAACAGAGCTCACATATAACCAAAACAATAAGGCTCACATATAACCATAACAACAAAGCTCACATATAACCATAACAACAAAGCTGGCATATAACCATTACAACAAAGCTTACATATAACCATAACAACAAAGCTCACATATAACCATAACAACAAAGCTCACATATAACCATATCAACAAAGCTCACATATAAACATAACAACAAAGCTCACATATAACCATAACAACAAAGCTCACATATAACCATAACAACAAAGCTCACATGTAACCATAACTGAGTAAGATATTTACCATTTAAGGTCCACGGATCCACGCCCACAGAAACGCCAGCGGCTGGCCAACACAATGTAAACATCAGTAATGATGAGGACACCGAGGTCTCCACTGACTTAGTTGTCATAGTGCCCGAACAAATGGATCGTTCCTCCTTGGTCGATCGGGAAGAGAGTGGCTTGTATGGTATGTCTTTACTTCATTTATACATAAATAGGTTGGTTGTTTATTGTATATTCGTGTTCATTTTTTACTCTTTCCGAATCTCGTTATAAATTTGCATATTTTATCCAGATTATGCTAATGGTCTTCAAAAATGTCAACAAAAACTGGTCAGAAATCATTAAATAATCGTTTAGGTGTCTTAAACCTCAAAGACAATTATTTGAATTGTACTTCACTTGATACAATTTTGTTGAATATGTACAAGATAACCAAAAAAACTGATAACCATAAATTGTAACATATTGTTTAGGACACTGCTTTTAGTACATCTGTTATTTTGCTTGTAAACAAATTTGTTTCATGTTTATGGTTGCAGACAACTATAAGATTGTTGGAAAGCGAAGATAGATAAGAAAAATGTACCCTAAGGGAACGTCTTCCCCTACTGAAAAGCGAGGACATAAAGGTAACGTATTATACTTTTGTTTCTAAATTTTGCATTTAGTAATGCCAAGTAAAGTTCTTAGCTTGCATACGTCCATGTAGACCAAAAATAAAATCGTCTTAAACCCTTTTAATCACAGTTTTCGTCAATTGATACATCGTCATTTGTGTTGCGAAATCGGTTTACCTTAAGTAATGTTTTCGAGCCGTAGGCTATAAGGAATGTGTAAGAACGTCATGTAAACGCCCAAGGGACGTTCTTATGACGCTGTATACACGCCGTTAGGACGTTGTACACACGACGTAGGGACGCTGTTTGGACGTTGTAACGTTGCCGTTAAGAGAAAACATTATGTTCTGGCATTTCTTACATGGCGTGGTTATTATGCGCTGCCTTTTCAGAGCGCAGTGCAAGCGCCATGGCAGTGAAGAATGTTATTTGATAGCTCCTTAAGCTGCTAAATTTAAAACGTACAGAGGCGCAACTTATTAAAATCCTATGATGATAAATCTAGTTTCTTGTTTTGTGCTGCATTAATTAATAGTGTAATGTGTGTAATTGTTTTGCATTTGTAATGTTTTCAATTATTGTAAATTTGTAATTAATATCATTTAACTGATTGACATTAAATTAAAAGCGTTGATGAATATGTATTGAAATCAAATAAATATTGATGTAAGTCTTGAAACGGTAACACTTTTTTCATTATTCGGCAATTCAAGTATACCCCTCAGTTACACTATTAATGTTTTGTTCACGCAATTGGTTTGTGAAATGTTATGTTAAAAGTGTATATGGTAAACAGTGATAATATAAAGTCTGCGTTTTAAAACGTGATTTGCGCTTAGCTTGTCTTTACAACGCATACTTGCAAAATATGTGCGCTTTAAAACGCATACATGATTCCCACCCTAATAACAAAAGTTGCCATATATCCATTTTATCTGTAAATAGAGTTGGAAACATGAATCGACATTTCCACTTATCACAATCTAATGTCTTTGAGTAAAAAATGAAAGCGACCTTGTTTATCAATAACAATTGCAAACTGTCAACTGTTTTAACAGTAAATTTGAAATGCGATGTTTTGTTTTGCTACAGAGGCGCTTACATGTCAAAAGACAGATTGTTACTTCATTACACCAACTGTCAAACATTCTCATTACGTTTAATAAACTGACATTACTTTAAATTATGTGCACATTTTATCCACTATTTCAAAACTAAGAATTATCACTGATGGTAAATTTCACAGTAGTCAGTTTTTTTTAATCGACGTATCATATATTCTTTAAAAAAGGTCAAGTTAAGGTTTTACTGTGCCATACAAAAGGCGTTTCTCTCATATTAATCAATAAAAGGTTTACGTTTTGATTCAGAGGGATGCATGCTCTACAAGTATAGTTGTTGTTCATGTTTGTCTTAGCTTGAATCTTTTTAATGTAATTTAATGTACATTGTAAGTAAAGACAATTGCATGTCAAGTATGCTAAAGTTTCGATATGTTGACCTGTTTTATCATTTATATCAAATCATGTTACATAAAAGGTATATCTGCTTGTGTTACTTATTGCCATTATCTTTTCTCTTGCAGGCATTCACCAGTAACCCAAAACTAGCTCTGAATACCATAGACGCTATTATGGCTACTACAAATCAAACAGCGATACAGATATTGACGAAAATCAACGAAAAACAACATCAAATCACTTTAAAGAAGATGAGGTGGCCAGTATAAAGACAGTTTAAATTATATGTCAGATACCAATGTTTAAGTTATTCGTAATAAAAAGAAACAACAACAAAGACAACAACATATTTTGACAGTATTTGTATTAGGATTTGGATGAAGCTTGGTCCTCCTTCGTTTCTATTAATGAACAACTTCAATTAAGCCGAGGCTGCTATTTGTGCCTTGCATGCTGTGATTCCTGTGGGGGACTTTCCCTTTTTCTCAGAAAGCATGCATAGTTTGAATAGGGCAAATAGCAGCCTCGGTTTGATTGGAGCTGTTCATCAATGGTAATGAAAGATACTCCACCAACTAGCGCATGAACGGAACTCTGTTTTAAAATGTAAACCGCGTGCAATCCTTGATCCCAGAGGACCAGAAAAATAAAGACAAAAAACAATGGTAGAAAGTACAACTACTTCTTATCGAAGGAACGCAGTGCTGTTGTCCCAAATGTTCATATCAAGTCAAACTGCAGTATACCTTGGAATACCTTGTAATTTTAAAACCTAATGTGTTTGCGTTAGAAAAGAAAAACTCGTAAATAAACACTTCTTTACGCTAACGACCTTATAGAAGAAACACACATTATTACATTTTTGGACAAACACTACAGATACTTTTAAGGTTCAACACCAAGGAATACGCTTTGCGCAAGTTTTTGTTATCTTTCCTCCATTTCTGTCTTTTAGTATCTTATTAAAAACATAAATTTCTTAAAAGCTAAAAGCACAGCTACACACTTGAACTTAAATAGGTTTTATATTCGTTATAAAAATGGCATATTTTGCATTTACTGAAGTTTCGATAAATGCTCTTACCGGTATACGTACGCAATTAAATGAAATACTCACCACAAAGCGTAAAAATGTAGACGTGTAAATGCTTTAAAAAGCTGTATGTTGGGATTGTCGCACCAGAATGAGCCAAAAGTATCCATGTGGCGTTTATTTTTACACATTAACAAGTGTCCAGCCCGTAACCTCTATTAACATTCAAAACGTAATATAATGTTTCTAAATATACTAAACAGAAGCAAGCTATCTTAAACTGATGAAAGAGAAAGTCATGCTCAGACTTCCAATATTATAAAAGACACTTTTTTCCTGCAATTTATCAAATAATGGAAATATTACAAGCGTTTAAAATTATCTTCAATACTTGTTAAATTAACCAGTTTAATGTCTTGTTGTTCAGTGTATTTGATATTGTCTGCTGTTTCGTGTGGGTAGTTTTCCATGGATACCTTAAACATGAAAACTGGGCTGCAACCAACCATCTTTCGTTGGACAAGGGACTTTGATAATATTATTTTAAAATGTATATTTGAACAAACATTTTATTGTAGGACAATGCAATGACTTTTATTAAAAACATATTCCCGCACACATACGTTGTGTTACCCTGTACGAGATAATTCTGTTTGAGAGTGCACAATATTAACACTCAAAATAATTATGATTTCATTTTTTTTATTTTAGTATCAAAGAACATAATTATCCTAAATTCACAGTGTAATGACGAAAATGGCTATTACAGAGTCAAATTAAGAGACACAAACTGCAGTAAAATGCTAATAAAAATAGCCATTACCTTTTACTACGTTATCACGTGCCCTGCAGCCTTTTAATACGTCTCTTTCCTACTTGTTTTTAGAAAACACCAGCAAATCATGCAAACAAACAGCAATGCTTTATAAGTACATGAATAAACATCAACACGTATTTTTTAATAAAATGGGTTTGTTTATTGAATTACAAAATCAAACATACTTATAATGTACATAGTATTACCTATAATATTGTTTTATAAAAAGAAATATTGATATAAGATAAATAACATTGAAATACAGTTGTTTTTTACCTAAACTGCGTATAACTGTTAACAACAACAACAACATTTTTTTACCAAACTACCCTGAAACAGCGATGAACCTAATGGAAACAGAATTAAGTTCTACCATTCCTGTTCATCTGTTTATCAATAAGAACGGTCACTTGTGTGGGCTGAAGTGTCTTTATAAATGCTTGAGCTTAATGCTTTGTCATTCCGAGACACTAAGACGACATGCTATGGTAATATTTTAAATCAGTACCCTTATATGCTTGACAT
>Ga0224511_10004156_pt1 | contig 10814 bp, 8 predicted proteins | sample SF_May12_sed_USG_2_FD_169988 | JGI IMG/M metagenome (GOLD analysis project Ga0224511, IMG submission 169988) | Sediment microbial communities from San Francisco Bay, California, United States - SF_May12_sed_USGS_8_1 | ecosystem: Environmental > Aquatic > Marine > Sediment | place: USA... | reverse complement strand
AGAAGGTGGTGGAATAAGCAGGGAGGGGGGCAGTGGTGTTGGAATAATCTTGATCACAAGCGATACCAAACAACTCACAAATAAGACCATCCTGTTTGACAATGGCTTGCTTTCAGAATGTTCCATGGTTACCGAATAGACCTGATCCTCTATGGGCAGGCCTCCTTTACTTAATGTCAGGAGAAAACGCAACCATGAAATTATAACACTGAAATATTCTCGGTATCTGCTCACTTGCTTATGTCAAGAGACCTTATGGTTCCGTTTACTTACAGTATTTATCACCGAAAACCATACATTATCTCTCAATCTACAAAGCTCTCTCAACTCATGCTCTCCCAATACAATACATCGGCTCATACGTATACCGTTACAGTGTGCACCCTGATATAGATAGGATGGGTGCCCACTGTACTGTGCGCCATATGAGCTTGTTGATTCGTAGTTTTATGAAATCCAGCCCTACCACCTGGTCTAAAGTTAAATGCGCTACTCGCTAAGCCAACGCTTCTCCATTGAGCTCATAGCTTGTAAAGAGATAAAGAATGACCTCACCTTGTGACCGTGTCCGGCCGAGATGTGATGACCGAGGCAAACATGGTGGAGGAGGGACTTGTTACACTGCTTTGACGAGAGAGACGACGTCGCGGTGGCTCCGCTATAGCCGTGTTCATTATCTTCTGGTTCGACTACGAAAAATCAAAAGAGAGCACAAAATTACTCTCTTTCATATTATCCTAATCATTGTCATGGGTTACAAAAATTGGCCTACCAAATCTTTGGATAATTAGCATTTCCCAGGGTGTCACCTTAGGAGACTTTCTGTTTGCACAGGCATGCCCCATAAAGAAGGTAACTCTATGAGCGGGGCCTTCTTCATTTAAAATGTAGGGATCCAAAACTGACAGGGGCATTGAAAAAGACAAAATTATAGTTTATAGGATGTCTTACTACTACACCAGTTATACTTGTTTCTTCAACTAGCTTTCTCATGGTGCGGGATCACCGGTGTGGACTCTTGGAGGCCGCACCCTTGAAGGCAGCACCCTTGGAGGCAGCACCCTTGGACCGGCATTAATTTCTCGGGTTTTTAGTGTGCAATTGCGGCATAGTCTCTTTAGTGGCTATTTATGAACAAATAAGATCAAATTCTCTTATAGTCTACTTGATATGATATCCCAATAAACCCACCATAAGTACATTCTACAGGCATGAACTCCATCGATCCATTTTAAATTGAGCTTCCTACAGGAATCCCAATGGGCGTTTCAACTCAATCACTGTCATGGTTGTGCATGAAATGCACAAGCTAATTTTTGACCAAAATATAATGCAGCTGGGGAATAATGAATAAGTCAACAAAGACAATAGATGGATATAAAGAGGTAAGATAACTCCGTCTAGAAACATGTTAGAAGGCATTTCTGGCCCATGGTGCTCGTTGGGGGAACCACGAAAAAGTACTGTAGTCCAAGAACGCTTTTCCAGGCCGGTTAGTAGAAGACAACGAAGTTTGCAACAAAGTCAACTCGGTTGTCACACGCGTTAACTGTTCTGGATGCAAGCTGTGGATATGATTACTCACAGCGCCTAGAGTTTCTAATGACCAAAGAAAGTTGACAGAAGGCCTGTCAAGATACCGCCTTGCGTATAAATCACGGTTCCATAAGGAATGCGCAGCATTCATACTACTATTAAAGGTTCCTTCATATTTCAACCGGAGTAGAGACAAACGAAAGGTCATTCGGCTAACGCATCATAGTAGTGAGCAAATATTCACATCAAATGGCATTCATACAAGAAGTTTGTCCTATCTAACTCACCACTGGCCGATGAGTAATGAACTAAATGTCAATGAACTCATTCCATATGTATGGAGTATGAAAATTCAGTCCATTAGTTGTGGATGTGGGTTATACACTGACCTCACATATTAGGGCGCTGTACACCAGTAGTAGTAGTAGTAAAGACAAAAAACTATTTGAATTAAGTCAACTGATTCTCTATGTAAAATTCAACTGAAAATTTAAATAAGAATCGGGATTTTTTAACAAGCGGACATTAAATGTATGCACCATAATTCTTAAGGGAATTAACATCGACCAGGTATCTTCAAATGGTGCACATGGCGGCCTTGCAACAGGCGAATCTAGTCCCCTCTAGACTTCAACGTTTTCAATCTCTATGCCAAACTGCGTCAGTCCAAGCACCCAGGGGGATTTTTTTCCACAATCATTTAAGTTTTGATACTGAAATAGCGGAGATTTGAAAAGATTATTCGATGACCAGATGGCTTCTGCCGACAGAGGGAGTGTGGGGCGTTGGAGTTGGTTCGCCCGACCTCAGGTTATTTTCATACCATGAGTAGCTGGTCGATTCTCGCTGACACCTGGCCAGCGGTACTTGCAGCGCCAGCAGTGAACGATCCAGAAGACACCGGTTTCTGATTAACATCACCTACGAGAACACAAAAAAGGCATTGTGGTTGTGTGGTTAGAGCGCTCGCCACTGGTGCCTAAGGTCCTGGGTTCAAGACAGTCTGGGCGCAGCGTTTCTCAAAAACTCTCTTTGTAAACCCAGCAGGAGAGATTCCTGACTCATCAAAATTGAGGAAGGCAACGACAGTGGGAGAGAGGAGGGCTACCAGAACAAGTTGATTTATAACAGCCACATTCCCACACAGTCATTGGCTATGGAACTGACGTTACAATTTACAGAAACATATGAGTCTCCTGTTTCCACTATCACTTCCCCACGCTGGGTCATCAAATATCCCGTTATGATGGCTTTCGACTTTATAAGTGGAGATTAGTAAGGATAAGCACCAAACTATACAAAGATATCCAAACCATAACCAGTATACCACACCCGGGTTAACAGGGAAGTCAACCCATAGCGTTTCCCTGTGAGAATAGCTATTATACATACACCGTTACCTACAGTGGCCGCATGTACTGTGAGGTTCACCACTATATCCCACTTTGCTTTCTACGTACTGTGAGGTTTACTGAGTCCTGGCTTGATTCTTCTCAGTGTTATTGTGACCAGAACCCGTTGGTCGATGCCGATTTGCGCATTGCGACTCGTGTTCAGACACGCCTTCGCTGCCTCTTTCTCCACCGCATCCGAGATTGCTTCGAGTTGTCTCAGAACTTGAATACCGTGCATCCACTGTGCGTCCACTGAGCGCTTAGGTTGCGTACCACGGTGCGTATTCCAAGGGTCAGACGACTCGTGTGATTCAGCGGTGTTGGGCGTGGTTCTCTCGTTGTCAGAGTTAGTTGATACCCAAGACCTTTGCTTGCCAGTGTCACCCTCCATTGAGATCTGAAGAGAGTGGGACCTGACATTATATGGCGATAAACCACCCACGCGTTCGTATCATCGCTTCGGTAATCACAACGGAAATCCTTCCCACACTGTGGAACCCTATTCCGCGCAATGACCTGAATATCAAGGGCCCCCACACAAGAAACCTAACAATCAATAGAACTTTGTACTCAAGTGATAACAACTATTAAGTCATAGAGGAAGAAACTGGCCTCACCGGAAACCGAAGTAATGAAAATGGGATCAGTTACTAGGAAAGACCAGGGTTTTCAAGGCCTCTGGCATGGACAAAATGGACTACTCTCGCGATTAAAGCCTGTCAATGTCGCATGATGTGATTGCGGATCGATGTCTGTAACACATACCGATGCCATTGAGTCACGATCGGAACCAAACGTATCCATGTCAAGACTCTCGTCTCGCGAGCTCCCAAAACTTCCTTCGTATGAACCACCAGAAAGTCCCTGTAAATAGGTAGGCCAACTAATGTAGAGAATAGGCAGGAGTGGGTAGGTTCAGGCGCCAAAATCATCAATAGCTAATGATCGGAGCTCTTACTGTCCACAACTTTGGGATGGACAAAACCTACGTAAATGGAAGCAGCCCACCTTGACCATAAAAGCAAGTGAAATTATCGCTGTGAATAGAACTTTGTTGTTATGTTCCACAATCTCAACCCTATAGTTAACGATGGGAACGCCTACCTTCTCTTTAAGCTTTAGACTGTGTGCGAAGGACTTTCTGTGTTTGTACAAGTTACTCTTGGTCTTGAACTTTAGACTGCACACCTCGCATGGATACGGCCTTTCGTTTGTGTGCATCCGAATGTGTTTCTCCAATACACTGGGTTTGGTACACGCGCGACTACAGAACTGACAGATATGCTTGCCAGGCTTTACCGGGTGCTTGCGTTTTCGTCCAGCATTGCTTAGCGGATATGTACCTAAATAAAAAAACTTGTAGCTCAATTAAATCCAATAGTTTGTGTCCACACAAATCAGGCACTAGCTATGACAACTACATGTATATCGAGTATAATTTCTTCTACCAGACTTCTCATCAACATTTAAATTGTTACCCCCAATAAAACCCAAGATAAAAATCCATTTATACCAATAATGGCTGAAAATAAGGCGCAACATTAAGGGGGTTGCATCAATGCGAGCAGAGAGCAGGTCACTCCTACTGAAACTTAATCACCTGTGGATTGCTGGTCAGGACTATCAGCTGAGAGGTGGCTGACACCACTCTGTTCACCATCGTCTGACTTTGACATGTTACTAGTCACCGGGTATAGTACAGCTTCCTGTGGCATAGTCCGATAATCTCTAAAAGACACCGGCAGTTCCGCCACGCCGCTGCCTACGTACGCTGCCACCTTCTTTGGCCCCTCATGTCTCTCCTCAATTGATCCATCAGACACAGGTTGATTCCTGAGTGGAACTTCATCAGAAGAAAGTGATCGTTGCCTAGCAAGAGATCCCCGCCGGGCGTTCTCAACTTGCCCTGCAACAAATGATGCGCTTAAAGGAGTTATGACACGGCCAATGTTAAACGCACTTTCGGAGTGTTCCCCATACTTAAAGGGAGGCAATTCCGCATTCATTGCAGCGATAACGAGTAGTCTTTTTCCACAAACCGAATATCGGTCAGTCGAATAACTACAGCCTAAATGACCCAAATAGAAATAAAATGGGATCAAATTACTAAAACTTAGTAACCTAGTGATCTTCACCCCTTATAACATCGAGTAGAACCCAAAATTGAACGTAAGACTGGAGAAAACCAAGTTATAAGAAGTGCTTTGCCAGTTTTCCCTAGCCCTAACTGAATAGAGGCCGTTGCGTTCGGGCCTCTATCATTTTGCAATAATGGCACTAACGCTCGCTGGTAGGTAAAAAACTGCACTCTGAAACCCTATGTCTATATTTTTGTTGAACATTTTCTCTATATAGACTTGTGTAACTACAAGTGTGGTGTGCACCTGCAAGAGGATTTTCCAAACATCAGCGCGTAAGCGAGAAATCAACGCAAACATCAATTAATTTCCTATCACGAGGCCAATTCAGGTGCGTCGACAGTCTGAAAAGTGCGTCACTGAGGGCTTTAAGTATGCGCATTGGATAGGTCTATATCTAAGCTTCCATTTGAACTGAGTATTGGGCCCATTTGTTCATGGTAGACTTCAAAATCTACACACAAGTGAGGTCACTTTTGCCCATGTCAAACCCCTTTAATACACAGGCTTCTCTCATATCCTGACTAGTGTCAGGGGTGCGCAGAAATTTGTCTGCTGGGTCTTTGATTTTAACGTTTTCCAGGGTGCATCATTAGGAGACTTACGGTTTGACCTGTATACATAATAGAGAAGGTAACTAACTCTATTGAATGGGCTTCCTTTGTTTAACGTCAGGATCCGAAACCGACAGGGATGGGCTGAAAAACAAAGCTTTTCCCCGAACTGGGCATCGAACCAGGGACTCCGGTCCAATGTTCAGTAACCTATACACTAAGGCATCACCTCACCCCAGGCTGTCAGATGTAGATATACACTAATGCTAATCATATGCTTTAGATATGTCCATCATAGTCATTACGTTGTAGGATACTGTACTTACCTTGGCCTGTGGATGGGCCAGTGTTATTACCTCGCTCCATGAGCGGTCTGAATTTATGGGTGGATGATCATTGAAGCGTGGAAAGTAAAACGCGTGAGCACCGGACGCCACGAGCTACAACGTAGTGATTTAATCAGTTCCATGAATGGAAGATAGCCAAGACAGGTATAAAAAGTAGATAGATACATAGATGATACTGTTATAATCACATATCAAATGATTTATTCTACGAAGGACATGGTTTTTGGAATTGAGTAGCTAATGCATAGCCACGAGGGAGCAATCAATGATATGCCTAGTTTCTACTAAGATTAGCTTATGCGCAGCTACACCCACACAATGGCAAATACAACAAGCTACCAGCCAATCATCAGCGGGCAAACCCCATTGAATCGTTAGCATTCATTGAGCCGGGATTTCCACTTCATGAATGCGTCTCGACTCAGGAATGTAGCTTCAATGAACCATTGCACCAGTCAAACCGCAAGAGCTTAGCTAATCTTTCCACCATGATTTATAATGTGTTTCCTAGCATTGCGCTGCTGACCAATGAAGTGAGCTAAGCACGCAGTTTTCCCAAATTTTTTGCAGCACCATGCCGTGCACGCATAACTAAGCAAGGAGTTCATCACAAATAGCACAAGGAAAACCGTTGTAGTCTAGGCATTTGCATATAGGTTTTAGGGCATTCATCGTATTTCGCTGCTGTCATGAGAAATTTTCTGCTACCCCCCATCACCAGGGTGATCCAAAGGAAATCTCATACTGTCGGCAAGCCAATGAGAGATAAGCAAAGTTAGCAACAGTGAATCATTCAACTACTCATTGATAAGGGACTAGGGCCCAGACAAGAGTGGGTCGCTGAGTAAACAACATCCACTGGGTTAGTTCCCAGAGGATTACTAGTCCCTGGTATATTCCTCACATGTGGGCAGGCATGTGGGGATAAAGGGGGCCGGTCAGTCACTGTCGATGTCAAATTTATCCTATAACCGAATACTCAAAGACAAATGAAACCTAATATAAAATTTGAAGTGTGGGGTTCTTTCCCACTCTTTTTGTCATGTAATAATGGCAGTCAGTGCCATTTTTTTTGTCCAACAATGTCAATGTGAGGTACCGAATGGGGGGGGGTATATTAAAATAAAAATCCCAGGATAAGTTTTCCTAGTCCATGATTCATCAGAAAACATAGAACGGGGTCAGCGTAAAGTCTTCTTTCAAGGGTCAAAATCCAAGGAGAATGACAATGACCAAAACTCTGCATATACTGAAAAGACAGAATGAGCGATGAAAAGTTGCATAACCTCTTTTCTGGGAAGACCACTCAGGTTGAAGCTATGCTCATGAAGTTCTCAATTTAGCTGCAAAATGGGGCATTGGGCATTGGGTCATTTCCTAGTGTCAGCTCTCCACCAGTGATTAAACTTAGTGTTAGCAGTAGTTGTATTGGTCTAGCGAAAAGGTTGAGTAGACGGGTACTACTAGGTACCATAGCAATAGGGATGTGTAAAACACCCTTCTAAAACTGCGTCACTCAGTGTCACGAGTTTTCCCCATGCTCGTATTCACACGTAGTGGACGCACAGATTGTGTTTGACTTTAAAGAAAACGTCCAATATCAATCAATGAGGGGAAAACAAAAAAAGAAAAAACTGATATTGTTGAGCAGATTGTGTACACAAATACTCGGCACAGTCCATCCCAGCATACGAGTTTACGCTGAACAACGATGACGTAAGTAGTGAACAAGGAAGTTCGGTGACAAGAACTTCAGAACGAGTCAGTACTCCGTTCATCGGAAACCCAAATCCAAGCCATGACACTGAAACGATACTAGTTTCCCTGGGTCAGAGCGTACTGAGCCGAATTAACTTCCTTTAAGACGAAACTGGAGTTCTTAAAAAGGTGTATCATGCTCAAAATATCACAAACATAGATACTACGCAAGCGAAATACCTGTTCTCTTTCGATTTAGACGATTTTTTGAGCCGCTGCTCCTGAGCTGAAGGGGATTTCTCGACTGAGTACCAGTAGGTGTTTCTCCATTTCAGGCGCGCACGAATATTGTGACGTAGATCCTCCAACGCCTTTCGCCAGTCCGTGGCTACGCGGTTTATCAGATTTGCCTCAGTAACAATATTTCAAGGCAAAATGCCTCTAATACTCATTTGAAACTATTTTGAAGTGTCTATAAAGCATTTTGCGCTTTTTTATCCCGAATATCCTAGTGCAGTGTTTCTTCGCGGATTATCATTGGGGTACCCCTTTGTCACAAGCCGTCACGGGACCAAGGCTCTAGACAAGTCGATAAACTAATCAACAAAAGCGTCCAAAAATGATCACAGTGCATATTCCACCTAGCTAAGCTGAGTATTTAGAAGAATCGCTGTTTTGACGAGTGTGAAGTCAACTTCCAACCGCTCAATAGAGCAGCAATTCATTCAATGTCGGTGCTTAGTATCGATAATGAACAAATGCCAAATTTCATCTTTCCGGAGTCTGATAGCCTCACTTGGTAGCCGTTGATCCCAATGAGTACCATGTACTACGTAGTACTGTACTGTGTTGAGTTGCAGCAGCTGCTTTGGTATGGCCTATGACGCTGGGCTGACTTATAGACTTTGCCTAGCCTGAAGGCTAATTCCTTGTGTATTCATTTTTTAAAGAAAAGTATGAATAAAGCCATTCAAAAGTATGTGTACTGTACAATTGTACGCTATAAGCAAAGTTCTGTACGCTCTGACTTCTGAAAACTGAATATATCCTTGACCCATTGCTTTATGGACTTACATGGATATTGGGGATATCCCCAACTACCATGGTTACAAGTTTTCTTTCTATACACCAATACCACGGACATACAAACCTAATGCAGAAATCATTACACATTGTGCAAATTCCACTTAACTGGTGTTCAGAAGACCGATTGCCTCCTTCAACGACCACACAATCACACTGCATTTATAGTAATAATTTATTTGACATTTATCACCAGGATTGAAATTAAAGGAAAAAAGAACTTAACTAAAGGAGACTAAAAAAGAATTCAACCATTCAAATTCTTCAACTTATTCACATAGTATTTAAAAGAGCAAGCTTTTCACGCTTGACTGTGCCACATCGTGGTGGCCTGCATGTATTGCAGACCGCTTCTCAGAGGTCGTGCGGGCAGTATGTTGTATGAATTTGTGTAGGGAGTGGATGTCATCATCAGCAATCTTTTTAAAATGCCGCTCAGAAATCCTTTGCATATCATTTTCCACTGTAGGAAGACCCAGGAGAGACAATCGTTCAGAATAGCACATGTCTGGAAGAATGATTCTATCCCAACCCAACTTTGAGGTGGAGCATGGACACTGACCCGACGTGCTAAGCCATAGCTGGTAAAAAAAAGTATCGAACCTGGCAGCCTCACCATCCTGGTGAGGATGTCATACGAGAAAATGAAATAGACATAGTAACTGATCAAGTTATAAGAGATAAAGAAAAGCGGGAAGAGAAAGAAGATGAGAGCTGGATCTAGCGGAGTGGGTTACCGAAAGAAAAAATGGGTGAGGGTGTGACAGAGTGAAAGGGGGAGTTACCACCTCATTTTCAAAGATACAATCATACAACGATTATTATCAGTCATTGTAAGCAAAGAAAAAAAATGGCTATAAATAAACCAATCGCTATAAAAGTGTCAGACATCTTTACGCATGTATTCAACTGTACCAGCTTCCATGAGTCAAGCAGTGCACAATCTGGGGGAGACATTATTTGCTGATAAGGTAACACTAGGTCTCACTCAACCGAAAACTGCCATAGTGGTGAATAGACAGAAAGCAGCTACATTTATTTATATAATACTTCATGCATCACACTGTGTTACAAGCGAAACTAGATTTGATTTTAAAATTTATTTAATTCTTTGTTTTTTCTCAGGTTAGTGTCTGACACTGAACCATTGTACGTCAATTATATATTGCTTCTCTGCGCAATATGTAACAAATATGGGCAGGAAAATGAAACAATTGCTGTTGCTCACATCACACAAGAGGGATATACATGCCGAATTTTCCGAAGTTGTCTACCTTCTGACTTTTCCTAGAAGTTATCTCATTTAGTAACAACGGTTAGCTGAATGAAAGGTGAGACAGTATTATCAGCTCAGAGTCTGTTGCAGCTGTCTCGCGTTAAAAAAATTGGCTGGCTCTCTCGTAACCAGAATATAGCTCTGGAACTTCACTGCGTAGTTTACCAATGGAATCAGCATTGTGATCAACACTTGTGATTGTCCTCGGTCACCATAAAAGTGGGCGAGTTGATGGTGTAGGAGACAGCATACTAGACCTTGAAGCAGGGGTCCCTGGTTTGATCCTCGCGGTTCGGATTAAATTTCATTTTCGCAGCACCCTTGATGGTTTCGGATCTCAATGTTAAATAAAGAAGTTCACCCATAGAAAAACCTTTTCTATGAAGCATGCAGGTGCTAGCAGAAAGTTCACTAATGACCCACCCTGGAGACGCTGAGTGAAAGCTCAATAGGCCAATTTCTACATACCCCTGGCACCGGTCAGGATGCAAAAAACCTTCGAAACATGGAATTATCCTCCCTCTATAACTCTAAGATCTACTTATTTGAGAATATATGCTCAATCTACGAGAGATAGAAAATAGCAATATGATATAAATTATGATTGTGGTCTGTTTGATATTGTCTGAAAAGGCCAATTTGAGTGGGAGTAGTGACATAAAGGTCATTTATGTCACTGGTGGAATGAATAAGGTCTGTATACCATAAGTCCGTCAAGCTTGGTGGGAGAGTGGATGTCTCCCACTGTCTGTCTTCTCTTATCTGGACACCGAGAAGGAAGACCTAGA
>Ga0224511_10004155_pt1 | contig 10814 bp, 2 predicted proteins | sample SF_May12_sed_USG_2_FD_169988 | JGI IMG/M metagenome (GOLD analysis project Ga0224511, IMG submission 169988) | Sediment microbial communities from San Francisco Bay, California, United States - SF_May12_sed_USGS_8_1 | ecosystem: Environmental > Aquatic > Marine > Sediment | place: USA... | reverse complement strand
ATTTTACTTCAAATCCATTACATAACAATAATTAGTGTATTATGTACGACGACGAATGCCCTTATTTAAGACAACCCAAGTCTCAAAAAACAAATAGGAACATATATTTTACCGCGTGGTTTTGTATTTCAGAATTAAAGGCGCAATAGTGTTCAAAATCACCAAATTAATATAAAAAATAGTGTTCCATTAAAACAGTTTATATTAACATTACTATTGACGGCCTACTTTCTTTACTAGTAAAGTTGATAAAAATGAAATAAAGACATAAAAATACTTTTCCAGTAGCCCAGATTGGTGGATTCTGGGTGATACACCCATTTCAAACTTCTAATCGATGCGTAACGCGCATGCGCGTATTATTTCCGTCAGTCTCCGATATCGTCGAATGCTCTGCGCGCCAACATATAAAACATGTTTCTGAACACTAATGCGCCTTTAAACATCGTCGACAATTATGTTAATGTCTGTCGCGCTACCTAATGCACTACATGTATCTATAATCATATATGCAAATCAAATTTTCAAGTCGTAAAAATCAGATGTCCATAGCAGTAATTACAGACACTATTAATAAATACTATTACTGAGGAGACGACACTAGTGGTGCCACATACGCAATTAATGCTGAATGATAAGGTCAGGCCCTGCTATTATTGCGCTTCATTTAACTACAGATTTCTTGTCCAAACAAAATATGTTCGCTAAATAAAGTTGGTTTTATTAATTATGAAACTTGAGTGGCGAATGTTTAAATATGTGTCCTAGTCTGACATTTTGGGTCCAAATTGCAATTTGAGCGATATTAAGAGTTTGGTATCATTTGAAAGGGAATTGTTTGAAGATTCCAGTTATAAATATAGAATAAAAATATTCCTATTATTTATGTCAATATCACCACTTTGAAATACATGCCTTAAACATCATAAACGGTGTACATGTCAATAATATGGCCATTACAGTTTAATCAATAAATTGGTGGTTATTTTAATAAGATAATTTTGCAAAAATATGATATATTTATATCAATTGTAAAGAATTTTGTCACTGAAATGCTTTTTACAATGTCTATAGGCCGGTAAAAATCCTCTTAAAAACCATAATAATTTGATGCATTATTTTGACGTCATTTTACTTAGTGACGTTATTTGAGCATTTGGACCAAAAGTCACACGTCGGGTCACATATGTTGGCTTAATGAACATGTTGGGCTAGATTGTTTAGCATACTATGTTTGTATTTACTTGTAATAGTAATTATACTCTATTGAATTGAATTAAAGTTTGGACCAATTTCAGAAAATACCAAAACATATACTATACACGTCCATGCCATGTCAGATTAAAAACAATGTCTATGAAACAATGTCTATGTGGTACTGCCAACTATTTATAATTACTAAGGCACTGCCTCTTATCGGCCGTACATACTTTTCGTTAAGATTTACCGGTATAATAAAACTTATCAAAAAGCCAATATTTTAAATATTCATTTTTATGTCATTAAAACATATCTTATTTATGTCTAAACCGTCTGTTTCCTGTTAAATCCCAAACACGCTAAGCATATGTACAATAAGCGCACACGGCAAATTTAGGCAAACGCTAAATTCCCTTTTTTTTCTTTTTTAACCACATTTCAATAACAAGAGTCGGTCGAACCGGGTGATGCTCCCCGAATTGGTTTTGGACTCAGCGGCATAAAGATATTATGTGAAGTGTCAAGTATGAATTTTTCAAACTGTCGGTTACAGTAACCTAGACAAAGATCAAAGTGTTAAACATGAACAAAGGGTAATAGCTCCAAAACTAGGCAAAGCAGAGTTACGGTGTTTGTGCACTGCACTTCTACTTAATGAGATATACGTACATGTATCAACAAAGTTTCTTGTTAATACATCATGTAGTTTCAGAGTACTGCATTTGCCGTGAGTTCACAGAGTTTTCCTAGAATCAAATCTGCATGCATCATATTCCGAACAGTTGAACATCCTCGGCCAGCACGGTAATTAAGAACAGCATTTAGAAATACAATTATGGGCCAGACGGTCAATTAAGCGCTGGCGAAGGCTTCATTAAGGATTTTGGCTGAGAGTCTATGCGCCGTCATTATGTTACGGTTCATTAAATTAGACGGTATTCTTGTCCAAATGTCTCTTATTTTGACCATAGGTTTAGCACCAGAAATGCATATGATTGCAACATCGAGGCGTTCCCAGTATTTAGGTTCATTTAATAGAACGGTACAGTAATACCACGCATCTTAGCTTGATCATGTGCTTAGGCATTGATAGATCCATTACCTGACTATCAATGTGAATATGAATAGATTTAATCTCACACATTCTAGCGGTTATTCTTTGTTAAGTTAAACAGATAATAGGGACTAATGCCATTACTGGATCCATGCATTGCACTGAATTTGTTTTAGACCGGGGCGTTTTCTTTTGTGTAGTTCACATAATCACACACCTTTCTTGTCTAAGTATAGTACACTATAGTGATTATAGCGTGGGTTTATGCTCTGGACGTGCACCGCGTTTGTTTTAGCACCAACATTGTCAATACAACAGTTTGTTTAGTTACACATCATGCGTGTCTACATGCCATAGTTCGACCAACATGCTTGTGCGTGAACTACATTTAATATACACTCTAGATAACAATTGACCTATCGACAGCTCGCCCTCCATGCCTGGTCTACATAATTTACGCATCGCTTGACTTAATACTGATTATAATATGAAAGCCATATTGCTCCATTAAAATATCACTGACCAATTATCGGACAAGAAGATAGTAGTCGGTATTTGCATAGGGAGGATTGACAAGTGAATACAAAAGATAGCCCAACAAAGCAGGTCCGTCATTACGCCATTTTTGGGCGGGCTGTCGATATGTCAATTACTGTAAGATCAGAATGTCGTCAGTGGTCTTATCATTCGCACGTGTTGTAGCGCAAATTCAAAACATATGCTGTAATTTTATAGAGTACACTGCCATTTATCGAAAACCAATCGTCAATCGGTTAAAATGTCATTTAGTGGATTTACGTTCTCTTGACAGTTGAAATCGTGTTTGTTTGTTCAATACCGCCTTGAATATTGCAGTAACATACTCCAAATAAATGCACTGAGACACAATCGACGTCTCTTATTTAAAAATGTGATTTATGAGTTTTGTCACAAAGTCAGAATAAGCGGTGTCTTATGGAAAATTGATATTTTTGTCTCTTGTGTCTTTACGAACATTCATGTTAACAAACAAAAACAACATCATTTGTAAAATAAAAGCTATTTTAAGGAATGTGTTCAGTTTGGACAAACATCAATAAATATACGCAAATCAGTATGCATTAGTTTACGTGTATGTCGTTGCATTTAATATGATGCCCCTGTGCTGCAAGGCACAACACGAGGATCTGTCAAAATGTTACAAAAACATGTGAGTAATGATTTGTTGACTTGGTGACTCTGGTGAATATAAACGAATCGGGGCTACTGTTCGTTAGCACGTAGAAAAGCTGTCTCCTTGGCCAAAAGTGCATTAATCAATTCTTTAAAGCCATTTTTACTTTAATTTTACAAAAATATGTAGACATATACGGCTACCGTTATAAAACACTGATAGTCATATCAACATTTCAAACAGTGACACATATATCTTTGAAACAAAAACGTATGATTTATTATCGCAGACGTATGAATCGATCAATAAAATACTGGAAATATACATCAGGTGGCATGGGCGGGATAAAGAAATATGTTAAATTGTGTAATGCATTGCATGAAATGGAAACTTTCAAACAACAAACATCGACATTATGTTTACATTGTTTTTGGAAACTATCTAAAATGTGTTTTGGCTTGGACAATTCGCAATAATTTGAATAATGGACACTTTATTACACATTTACATCAGACAAGTGGGTGTCTGTCTTACCAACAAACCTTACCGGCGCGACGGCGGTAATGAAAGTCGCAATTTTAGTAACTTTCCTTAGCCCAAAAATAACATAGTAATAAAGAGATATAATGGTAGCCACGGTAAATAATAGAAAAAAAATCAATATTCAGTTATAGCTTACATATGCTTTATATGTTCTCTCTTATTAACATGTTTCAACTATAATTTAAAAGTGTTAGTATCAGAATTGTATTCAAATCTAACCGAAAATAAGTTTATGTTACAGTTAATTACTTCGGATAAGTGCACAATGTTATTATCACATTCAAATGTTGGACATTTCTTAAATGATTTTAAATGCTTTATGCCTACATATCATTAACGATCCTATGTCTGTATCTTTATAATCTTATAATCCGTCACAAATTTCGCAAAATGTTAAGTATACTAAATAAATGACCACTGCAAAAGGAATTGCAAAATTAATGAGTTTTGGACAATAAAGTAAACAAACAACATTATCAACAAATCAAACAATCAAAAATAAAAAACCCTTGCCGGAGTCGGGAATCGAACCCGGGATCTCTTTCACCCAAAGCGGATGCCTTACCACTGCATCACCTATTCAACTGAAAAGTATCGATTGAAATCAAGCTATTTAACTATTTTGACGCAATCGGTCGAAACGTAAATAAACAAATGCCGAATTTGCGGGCCACACATTTTCAACAAATTCATGTTTCTGTTATATTTTACATGCACGAATAATTTGGCAAGTTCTTATATTTAGATGAGTATGTTTCACTGCTTAAATATGGTTAAAATGTAAGATATAAACACTTCTGACCTAAAAGATACAGGCATAGCATCTTTAAATGTAAGTTTTATTTAATATTACATACACAGACATTTCAATGTCATTGCATTTGTTAACAAAGACAATTATGTACATCAATAATCAAATCTTAAAATCAAATTTTAGATGCCTACATTTGTAATAAATGCAATTACTGTACAGGCGATAACTAGCTGTAAATGCTCACGTAATAAGGTGAGGCTTTGCTTTTAGTGTTTCATTTAATTATGGGTTTCTTATCCAAATACTAATTGTTCATATATGCTTTGGTTTCATATGGTGTGAATCCTGCATGGACACATTGGTTTCGAAGCTTCATGTGTAAGGGGTATTTGGTTGACGCCTTCAAGAGCAGGAAACCCTAACGCATAGTTCCACAAATTTTCAAGCTCCTCGCCTTTTTATCGTATTCCTTTGTCAGTGTGATAAGGTTGATCACAAACAGGAAGTACGCTTTCTTTTGTATTTACTAGGTCAGAGTGTTACCTGATAATATAAATTTAATCCGTTGGATTAAAATTAACCATGTACTGTTGAAAATGATCATGACTGACAGTTGTGGAACTGCCCATTTGTGTTAGGTTTTCTTAAATTTCCATTTGCCTTTTGGCCGTACGTTTTTCCACTTACAGTTTGAATATTAGGGTAAACCACTGCTCATTCGCCGCACTAAATAGCATGTTTATAAATTTATGCATAATTCAACATCGTTATATCAAAAAGGACAAACAATTACAAGTATTTTGTTTGTCATATGTTGTCAATTAAAAATATTATATGACAGTATAATGCTCCAAAGATCCTTAGTCCCATACGCTCGTTTGTATACAGTTTGTTTGTATTGGAAAAGATATGGGGCATCTAAAATTAGTTTAGCAGTTTACATGATTAACATTATAATACGAACTGTTCGCTAACGACAGAGGCAACGCAGCGGTGGTAAAGTGGGTAGAGCGCAAGACACTTTTCTTCCCAACACTTAGAGTCGATGGTTCGAATCCTGTTTGAAGTCGTATTTTCATACATAATAATTTATATATTTTTTATCGTTTACTATTTGATATATGACCAGCTGTTAACAAATGCATTTCCTAACACAAATATTGGGCTTCTGTCGTTGTATTAGCGTAAACTGAACAAAATTAAGCGAAAACGATAATTGCTTAATCTGTTCAATGTGTTTCACTTGATTAACGAGCTTAATTGAGAAATACAAGGTGAGTTGTATACATAAATTTAGACACGCATTTTGAAGTCAGACACAATACATCACTTGAGGGATGGCATCACCTTAATGAAGTCGTCATTTAAAAATGCACATGTTTTTAAAATTCTTAAATTTATGACTTTTTGTGCGATTTAAAACTGTTTACTGTTAAATACGTAATTGTACTCTTGTAATTATTATTCTTTTAAATATATGTGTTATTGTTAAAGATATACAATAAATACATACGTAGAAAAACAATGAAAAGAAAAAAACACCCCTTATCAAAACCCGATTTCAGGATTCGAACCCACGCCCAAAGTGACTTCTCTCGATCTAAAAACATAAAATAAACACGGTGTCTTATCCCTTGCACCACCGGCGCTTGTATACAGATCCGCTGATATAATCTGCTTAAAAGGCTTCTTTTTTAATAACACAATATTAAGGTCAAGTTCCCGGATGAGACTAGTGTTCTCTGTACACTTATAGTCTATGATTTCATTACCCATACTGTTCTTTATAGTGTTGTAAAACATATTTTATGTAAAACAAATGGTGCTCTGAGTTAAACAAATACGCCATTGGCGTCGACTATACTGCGCACACCTATAATCATATCTGCAGATGTTCCTGAGCTCGTGGACTCCTTCGGTCAGCACAGTAATTAAGGACACGATTTAGAAATACAATTACAGGCCAGACGCAAAATTAGGCTGTAGCGATGACTTCATTAACGGTTTGTTTAAGAGTTGAGACGCGGTCATTATATTACGGTTTATTTAATTACACAGTATTCTTGTCTAAAATGCCTTATTGTGAACATATGCATAACATTTGTATTGCATTAGGTTAAGAGCCAAGACGGCGACAGAACCTTGTGGTTTCATTCAACTATACGATGTGCTTGCCTTGATATCGTCTTTGGATCATATAAACCATACAATAACGATTATTTATATTATTGGAGCATTCGCGCATTTCAATCAAAATATCGTTTTATTTTACATTATATATCGATGCCTCAAAACACATCGTATTTTAAGTCCAAGTCAACGAATCAATTAAAGAAATCATAATGACTTGAATATAATAGACACACTCGTTTCTTCTTTGAGACGATTGCAAAAGATGCATCAGCATTTGACTTACGATTCCCATCTGATGATTGACATTTCTAATTCAGATCCGTTTCCTCCCTGTATGGTGCATTTTGATTAAATCATATTGCGCATTTGCAGTTGATATAACTGTCAAATCCCTTCACAGAATCTGTATTAAGGATATTACAGCTGTCAACATGATTTGGTCTTTGAGTAAAAGATGGGTTTAATTGCACCGGGGTTCCGTTATGTGTTGAAAGAGGATGCCAATTTATGCATTGAACAAGATGCATTCGTCAAAACTGAAAAATCAAACTATGCTTGATTTCAAATGCCTATATATGTACAGTAAAAAATAAAAAAGCATCCATATACAGCGATATAGTGAGATGTACTATGTAGAAATAAAACGTGTACATAATCTAGCAGACATTGGTGTGCAATGAAACATGTTGAACAGTGCAATTATATACAAAAGTACTGAATAATTATGTTATAATGCACCAAACTAAAATTAGGCGTGGAAACTGTGGTCGTAGAGCAACAAAAGATGCCAAATTGCCGCTTTGATTGGTAAAAAGCATGGCATATGTGCAAGGACGCATTGGCACACTGCCGGAAACGCAACATTGACCAGTTTGTACTTCTGCAATGTAAAGGCAGGATGTTCAGACGCTCAAACCGACACGATTCTCGTCAGGCGGTCATCATTTGTGCTCGTATAAACTGACAAAGACGTCCAGAAGCTGAGACGGAAACAACGAAATTGCATTTATGTGATTACAATGTATTTGTACATTTAAGCTTTAGATAACCACTCCGCTAGGGTCACGCTTGGAAACAAATATTTATACGACCATATTCACTAGTTTGACATACATTTGATTGGAGAAATAAGCACTTTAATTACAATTATCGCCTGCGAAAACAATGTTTTAATGGATAGTTCCACAAATGTCAATCATGATCATTGAAAACAGTACATGGTAAATGTAAATGCAATGACTTAGGTCTCAGGGCTTTCCCTATCATCAGTTTTAAGGAATGCGTATTTCCTGTTTGTAGTTAACCCTTTCACACGAACAAAACATAGTACAAAAAGGGGGGTAATGAAGTTTTGCGGAACTATGCTTTGTGACAGGCGACACATATATAAAATCAAGATAATTAAAGAGTTCCATATAACAACATCATTTGATAATGCGTTACGAAGCAAATAGCCTTAATTATTTGAAACGACGTACCGTCGCACAGCTTACCAAGCGACATTTCCTCTCGTGTACGTCTGAAGGCTACATTAAAAGCAGGATGTTAGTTCTCTCTTACCGGCACACGTCTCGTCGGGCGGTCATCATTTACTGCTCTTATAAGCTGACAACGACTTCACAAAGCTGAGGTGGACTACAGCGAAACTGCATTAGCGCGATTACAGTACTTATATTTTACATGTATGCAAACTGTGGTTCCTAATCCGATAGAGGCGCCTGAAAGAAATTATTTGTTAGAGCAGATGCAACGATTTGGGTGCCGTTTTCTATTATTACAATTATTTGTCTTAATGGCAATGGTATTTTGTGTTTGTAAAGGTTAAATATGCCTGTATGAAAGAAGCTTTAAAACTTACGCATGCATTGCTGATTAAAGTATAAACTTCGAATTCGTAAGTGTTTGCCTTATTTTAAAAATTAGCTAAGCGTTTGTGATTTTGATATTCTTTAGTTTTATTCATATCTCGTTATCAATGATACATCTTTTGATATATGACTTTCACTCAAATGAGGCAGTACTAATATAAACTGGATATTGAGTAGTCAAAGAAAAAATGTTGCAAACAATATAGGTTTAAGTCGAAAGGTTCCATGACATAATTGCCCGAATAAAATCAAACACAAACACAGCATGAAACACACTAAACCACAAGACGAACAATACTTTTAAAATAAACTTGTTTTGTATATCGTCCCTGTAATACGATAACCCCGTATATAGAAAACAGTAACTTTTCAGGAGAAACAAAACACTGTATAACTTGTCTAAATGTTCTGAAATTTGGAATATATATGTTTAACAACACGTTCTGTTTGGTAAAAAAACACTTATTGTGTATTTGAATGAAAACTTGAGAAGAAAAACATTCTCATACGAGGTTTTTGCACACATTTTAGCCACTTTTATATTTTTAGCATGTGTACGGTGTTTTTGCTTTATAGTCATATTACCATTACTGTATATTATAGGCTATCACTATTTATAATTTATGTTAATGTTAATGTTAATTGAAGGACTTACCCATAACAGTGTTTTACAGTGGTAAAAACGGGGCGTAAATGAAGCATGGGTGTTTACTCATAATATACGAGGTTTTCGCATTACAAAATTTTCAGCCAATCGATATACAATATTGACTCACGTGATGATATCCCTGGTATTTAATTGGCTATTTTATTCAGCATTTTCGCAGAACATGCAGGAGGAAAATCTGAATTCTAACATAAAATAAAAGTTTTCGCGTTAAAATGCATATACGGGGTTATCGAATTACAGCGACGATATTTTAATTATTTGTTTAATTATTCACCAAGAAATGTTGAGTTACCACCTTGTTAACAACACTTATAAAACCATTCTTAAAGACGCACTTCACCTACAGCTGTCACACTTAAACCGGTATTTTAAACACTGAAGAAATAGTGCCATAACATGTTAAACTTAATTTAAAAAACACTGAGTTTACACGCAGGAATTTTTTTAGACAATTTTGCTGAAACTCATCTTATAATTTACGATGTTTCGTGACATACATCAGACAAAAATGGGAACAGCATCGCAATTGATATGACAGATATTGATTGATGGTATTTGCTATATCTTGCGTGGATTCCTTTCTCAGTTTAATGTACATGTATAACAGTGCATCGTCTAGTGTGGAATGGTCTACCCATAGAACTTCATTAATGCAAGCTAGAAAATTATACACCTTAATTACAGTAAAGGTGTATTGTTTTCGTGTTTGCTTTTAACATGTTTGTAATGATAAAAAGATGTATGGTTATTGTGTCTCTCTGTTTCGAACCAGATGGCATTTTAATTATATTGAATGGATGTCAAAACATTTTTAAATTTTAGACAAAACAATAAAAACATATGTTTGCTGCATCTTTTTTCTAGTATTTCTTATGCTATTCACCACAGCGCTTGGTTAGGAATTGATTGTTGCCGTGTAAGCAGGATGGCATGAGTTCCATCCCGGAGCGCGTCATATCATAGTCGTTACAAAATGATATCATATGTTTCATTTACTCCTCAAACGAAATGTATGAAGCAATGCTTTGTATAATCTTTAAGATTCCTTCTCAATTCTAAAACCATGTTTGTCGTCTACATTTGTCGCATATGTAATTGCCAATGACTGGATTATTTGTGGATTCATATTTTGTGCAACATGTCGTTTTATAGCCTATTTCGTCCTATAGATATTGGTTACAGTAATCAAAATATTACTGTTATTGAATAACGATATATAACCGCCCACATCTTACAACACATGTTAAATTTACTGAGGATTCGTGACCAAATATCAAGTATTAATTATACAAAAGCGTCGCCATTGATATTAAGAAACCATGATGGATAGTTTGTAATTTTTCTCACTTGCTAGGACTCTTCATCAATAATATTTTGTCACAAAGCTTAGAATCATTCCGGACAAAGTAAACGACATTGTCATTCTCAATTATATTTGA
>Ga0224511_10004154_pt1 | contig 10814 bp, 4 predicted proteins | sample SF_May12_sed_USG_2_FD_169988 | JGI IMG/M metagenome (GOLD analysis project Ga0224511, IMG submission 169988) | Sediment microbial communities from San Francisco Bay, California, United States - SF_May12_sed_USGS_8_1 | ecosystem: Environmental > Aquatic > Marine > Sediment | place: USA... | reverse complement strand
ATTATCAATAAAAAAAGAAAATACAAAAAAGAAAAATCCGAAAAACACAAAAATATAGTTTTTCTAAATGTCTGTTGCGTCATGATGTTTTAAGAGTTTTTGTGTCGATTCTTGTGTTAGTTTTGTACGGGCCATTTTGTCATAGTGCCCTTAAACATGAAATAACTACATTGTTTACAACATTCTTTGTTTGAACATCTCTTCAATTTATACTGTTTTATACGCATATTGATAAATTCTTTGTAATTCTCTATATTGTCTCTTAATTTCGTATGCGCGTATTATTTCCGTAAGTCTCCGATATCGTCGATTGCTTTTCGCGCCAATATATAAAACATTTTATGACTGGGCTGGAGAAAAAATATTTTATATATTTATTTCATTTTTATCTTAACAACAACTTATAATTTAAACGAAAGTAGGCCGTCAATAGTAATGTTACTATAAACTGTTTTAATGGAACACTGGTTTTTTTATATTAAACTTGGTGATTCTGAACACTAATGGGCCTTTAAATGATTCCTCCAAGAAATGTTAAGTTATCGCCAACAGGTCATATATCCGTTCTTATTAAACTGACTGGCCGCAGAAACCATTGCAACAAAATGCATTTTCCTCCTGATTAATTATTTCAAAACAAATTAATTGGGAAATAAAAAGTGTCATTTTACATTTTAAATAGAAGTGTTTCCGTCCTAATATATATGAATACTTTTAAGCATTTAATAAGGAATGTCTGCACCAACAGCTTAGTTTACATTTATCACGGCAACGAGAGTAGTTCCTTGTTTCTTCGTCTTTTAGGATTATTACTTAAAATACAAAAAACGATTTCCTGTTCGTGAGAAATATACAGTTTCAGACATTACTTTAATTACATTTGCACGACCAAATTTTATCTTTGAAATAGCCACAAACAACCATGATTTTTGGTATGGAATATTTATATTGATGCATGTTTACGTTTGAAACACAAACTACCCTGGAAATAAGGAATGTCTTTTCAAACTCTTATCATAACATTATTTCTTTTCCAGAAAAATTAAGTTATTTAAACAACAATTTTGTTATTATGCTGAGTATGGCCACCAATTAAATGTTTTTTTATAATATAACATTGAATAAAAACAAAGGATATCTCATGATAAATGTAATAAAGATATAGATTTTTACATGTATTCTATGCTTAAGGTATTTATTTGATACAAGTAAAATCAACGAAATTTAATTAGATCAATTTTTTAACTTAAACAATGATGTTCACTGGCTGTGCCTTCGCGCCATTTTAGACTTTATCAAGTAATGCATATTATTACATTTTCAGTTTCAACTTCGTATTACCCCCAATAAGAGTATCCTAATCTGTCTCCGTAATGGATCTGTGATTAAGAAGCATGCTTTGTAAGGCTTTACATGTCTCATTCATAAATCTATAGAAAACAGGAAGCCATTAGGAATGTTTAAGTTAAACAAGAGAACAACAAATGAAAACGCAAATGTTGGATTACCTTCTTGATACAGCCAAATAACGACAAGATAAACCGACTTTCATGTAAAAACAAAACCACTAACTTTCATCCTGATTTTAAAATACTTAAACACAAATAACCAATGCATACGGCATCAACAAGTATGTGATACCGGGAACGTACCTTCGTGCACGCAACGAGGCCATAATACCGCGTTTTGGTAATATTAACAACATGTCACTTGCTAAATTCATTTAAAACATTAAAAAAAATTAAATTCCTTTAAAACACAAAAACAGTTTATTCTAAATATCTATTGCGTCTTGGTGTTTTGAGTTTTTTGTGCTGTTTTGTTTGTTTGTTTGTTTTTGTACGTGCCATTTTGTCATGGTGCCCTTAAACTTGACATGTCTACATTGTTTACAACATTCTTTCTTTGAAAATCTCTTCAAGTTATATAACCTAATAACAGGAACAAAATTTGTGGTTGGGGGATAGTATAACACAAAAAAGTAATATAATTATTCTACACGCAGTTAATGGTTTAGTTTGAGACATTAATTTTTATTTTTCGTAACACAATACGTGTCTAAGGAAGCATTGGTAGTTTTGACCATGCACAGGTGTTGCATTGGAATATACGTTTAATGAAAGAATAACATTGTTTAACCATCAAGGGTGACATAAGTGTCCGTTACGTCATCAATGATTAATTATTGTTTGAACGCAAACTATACAAATGTCATGTGTTTTATGCATAATTAATAAAACAGCGTTTTTATTGGTTATTAATAAACATGAATTTCAATGAACACGAGTGTTGCTTTTTCATTGATAAATACATCTTTACCCGTTGGAAACAGAAATATATATCGCATATTTTTAATAAACTAGTATTTAAAAAAATGGTTTTGTTAATTTAAAACAATGTAAATAAAAGTCTTTCGATAGTTGAGTGTTTTGCGCGAAGCTTACCGCACATATTTAACTTTAAGTTAATGTATTATTGTATTATATAACATATATACGTATATGCAAGAGAGCAACCAACTCCATAACTGCCTGTCTCTATATTAAATTGATTGTTTGAAATAAACACAGCGCAATATAACCACTACAATTAATGATGGCATGGCTGTTTTACACACTATTATTGTCTTAGGTTTAGGGTGAAACATTAAAATCGTATAAAACTGATTTAATAAAATCGTACAAAATGTTTAATCAATTTTTCTTCTAATGTCAGGCTGTCATTAAACTGTTCTACTAAATCAAAATGCCTGTTATAAAATCTGGCAAATGTTTTCCTAAGTTTATTAGAGAGAAAAATCCTGCTTTAAAAATTTCTTAAAATTATAGAATCCCTATCATTTAAATAGTCAACCTAGTTGCATACTTTTGCAAATCTGATGAGTTGAGATAGGTATCTTCCACACAATGGGCTAAATGGGATGTCGCAATCAAGGCTAGGGAAATTGACAATATCGAAATCAAAATCATCGCTCTTGTCATAAATTTTAATTGTACAGTGGAGGTTATGGATTTGAATATCTAAGTCTAAAAACGTAGCTTTATCATTACTACTATTCGACTGCAGAAGAATAAGTTCTTTAGGGTAAATAGCTGTTATGTAAGTTTGAATTAAAGTATTGTCTAGTGAACAAATATCATCAAGATATCTTTAAGAATTATTAAACGTTTCAATTGAATTTAAGTCACTCGATTTAGAGATGTTTTTCATGAATTCACTCTCATAACAAAAACGACAGAGGTCAGCTACCAAAGGTGCATAATTAGCTCCCATTCGTATTCCAGTAACTTGTTTATATATATCAATCCCGAACTTAATAAAAGAACTATCAAGAAGAAAAACGAAGTCTATCACAAACATCTTCACATGACTAATATAAACTATTATTATATTTATTATCAGAGAAAAAGGCCTTATTCTTACTAACTACAAGGAAGGTCGTTTTTCCCTTGCAAAAGCATTTTCCACAAGCTAAGTTAGTACCAGGATAGACAGACAGGCAGGCGGGCGGGCGGGCTTGCGGGCAGTTTGGACGGGCGGGCGGGCAGGCAGGCGGCTTAAACATAATGAACATGTTTTAATGTGGACATTCTTTCATGTATGGATTTCACACAAGCATGTATACTTTTTGTTATGCTAATTTCAATTTCCAAAACAAATTAAATGTCTGTAAAATAATCGAGTTCATCATTATTTCTTTTTTATTTGTATGTATGTCTCGCCTCGGTTACTTAGCCTATTTTCCAAAGTCTGTAGGACATAATAGAACGTAGCCTTTTATTAAAAGACAGTATGTCACTGTCAACTTAAGTGTCTTTATAATAACTACTATAATACCTAACATTCTGGGAATTTAATTATATTGTGACTAGCTTTATTGATAGGATACTTGTTGATTTTGATATTTAAACATAATTTATTGAAATATGATAATGTCGTAATCCAAAAACTAAATAATGTTTTTAACAATACTGCAAATAAAACAGAAATGCTTAATTTCATTTTTACTAACACCTATCGTGTCTTCAGTTTTTATTAATTATATGTATATATGTATATATAAAATATAACCTGACAGTTGGCCATAATTGCCTTTTGGACGTTTGTGTTTCTGCGTGTTTAAATGTTCTTTTTTATATATCTGTTTAAAGGACACACGTGCGTTTCAAGAAACTTTAGTTACAATAGTATCATTTATCACATTGGATATGCCATTTTGTATGACATTTACATTGTATAATACGTTTTAAGTGTATGTATGACATCTGTCCATTTCGTTAATTTTTCTATTAATTAAATTAGTTGTATTGAACGAAATTATATGGACAGGTCTCTTAAACATTCGTACATACTAAATATGGCCTGCGACGAAGCACGATAACGTTCTTTCTCATCAAACATTTGTCATAAGAAGGCAGTGATGCGTTTATCGCATAATTAAGCTTGACGTTATTTCCCTGTTGCTTCCTGCATTGGTGTTACTTGTTTAGAAACGCATTCAAAGGCGACAAAACAACTTGCTCAACGTTAGACAAAGAAATCATCAGATAGTGGTCCCTTTTAGAAAGATATGCAGTAGCGTATGTAATTCTGATAAAACTAAACTAAGCTTAAGTCCATTATGATTTTCCAAAAGATGTTTCTTGCAAGGAATAGGAATCTGAAATATCTTTCTTACATGCAACTATGCGAATATTGTGAAGGTCGTGTTGTATTCTTTTCATTTCGTAATAAAAAGCATTCTAGTTCATTAAGTGTCGTTCAATACAATTTCCTAACGTTTTGCTTAAGCCTGTCTTTTGCCGATATGTTTGTATTTATTTCACGTTCATGTTGTTGATTTTTACTAACCCCTATATATGTAAGTACACACACGACTAAACAAGTTCGGTGACAGTAAAAACTTCTAGGTGTTTACATTGGAACAACAATTTTAAAAATGCGTAAACACTTTCTACCTTTCACATATTTAATTTGTTTTAATAAGAATTCATAAAGAATCAATACAGTTATTTCTTAAACCTGTACAAAAACGCCATTGAAGAACTGTTCAGTGACTTTAAATGTACAATACAGCGCCAAACTTGGTGTCTTTGACATTGTTGTGAAAATCAAAATGTACGAAAGTCAATCTCTTTCAAAATCAATTTTGGAGAAAAAACATGAAAGGCGTCGATGTCAGTTGCATATGTTTCCAATCCTTTTAAGTCTCAATTTCAGCATCATATATTGTAACAATCTTTCCGTCGTCTTCCGTAGTGCGTCCGACAACAGTTTCATCTCTTTAACCGCTACATGGAATATGCCTAACAGAAATAATCAGTGTGTGGTGCTCTACCAAATTTTATAACACGGTTCCCGTTGGTTACAAAAGTAGGCCACGATGTTTTAAAGTGCAATTGTCAAAGTCTTCTTCACTTTGATAAAACTGTATAGGCATGATTACAGAGTAAACATCTTCCAACAAAACAAAAAGGTAATTTGAATATGTCAAGAGTCTCAACTCTCAAGTGAGCGACCCAGGAACATCTTTGTTTTTATTCTTCCTGCATATTTCTGCTTTGTAAGAAAGCAAACTTAGTTGTAGTTTTCATCAAATACAAAAACAATTAAATATAACAATGTTCAAATAATAGTGTTATCGCTCAACTCTTGAAGCAGCAGTAATATGTAACACGTTAATATTTGCTTACGTAAGTTCTCGACATAAGGTCTCTTACGTGTCTAGGTTAAATGGTTGTCATTAACACAGTTTTATTACAACAACAACATTTAAGTAATTGTTTAGCTGACAATGTATACATTGCTGTTTCCGTAATGGAACGTTGCATGTTATAGTTTATTGGCATTGGTTTGCTGGTTTTGGTATGTCAAGCTTGTTTGCTTCCTATTATAAAAACCCTAAAACCTAAATTTCATACTATACATTTGACAGGTTTTATTCTTTTAAAATGTATTCAGTCCTTTTACGCAGAGTTCGCAATAAATATATGTTTTTACAAAAACAATTGCGCTTCCTCTACAAAGACACAACTTTATACATTTCTGATTTAGACATATTGAAAACATAATCCAACTTGATTGTACTTAAATTGTATGGTTTTGTCAGTTTTAATGATTTAGGCATATTAAAACATATTAAAACATGTTTCAACTTGGTTGAACCGACTTGTATGGCTTTGTCAACTTGAATGAATGGTATTTATCAGAAAATTTTAAATTCCTGTTATTTTCTCGTGTCACGTTTCTTTAATTTGCCTGGAACGACCGTCTTCAGTCAGAAATGGCTGCTGTTAGTTTCATTTGATGAAATTCGAATTACTGGAAAATAGTCTAACAAGAAAACCATCGTGTTTATACACATCGCAACATATGTCCGCTATCACAATAATTTGTTTGTGTTGTTCAATTATTTATCATATTGTATAGTCATGCTGCACATTAGATACAAAATTGTAACACACTTAGCAAAATGAAATCATACATAAAGAATGTTCAGTATCAGTTGTAAGTGAGTCTTAGATAACAAATGGATATGATTTTTATCTAGAACTCTTTTTCTGACCTATGTTTGAGACGTTTCGCACAAAATCATTTTGTTGTGTATAAGTAACACTTCGTTGTTCTCAATTGTTGAATCGTTATACCTACGTATTAACTCTTTGTTATCAAATAACGCCCATAACGGCATACTTGTAAATTGTACACCGCAACTTGCTTTTAGTCCACAACAACTTATAGCATATAATATATATATACATACATATATATACAACCATTTGTAATTATACGCGAAGGTTAAAACAGAACAATCGTTACCTGCCTGCTACTTCCTCATATTGCACAATGCATTGCGCCGTGGTACCTTAAACGTTGACTGTCCACATCAATTGACATTATTTCCTTTTTATTTCTCGCAGAAAGTGTAGTGCAAAGCATGTGTTACACTGTAACAGCATGTTAGTAAATATTTAGGAGGTCAATGATATTACGCAAAACTTAAAATGGTTACGTGTTTAAATGCAGGAAGCTGCAGAAACGACAACGTGAGTTTTTTTTAATATAAAAAGGAAACCATTGGCGATAAAAACAGGCTTGGTTATACTAGGTTATATTTGTCGTAACCTGTTATGGTATATGCTTTCGAAGATCTTTATTTTTTATCATATGGCTTGTTTCTTTCAATTAGCGAATTGCGCTTCCTCGACAAAGACACACATTCCTACATTTCTAAGTAAGGCATATGGAAAACATAAATGAACTTTGTTGAACTTAATTGTATGGTTTTGTCAATTTAAATGAATGGCGTTCATCAGAAAATGTTTAAACAGTTTTTCTGTTGTTTTTTCATTCTTTAATTTGACAGACACGAACGTCATCAATTTATGAACGAATTTTGAAAGCATATGCCATAAAAGGGTTCGACCAATATAACCTGTTAGTACCAAGCCTTTTCATGGTCAATTTTGTTTGTTTTTAATTCTAAAAACACCTTTGTTGTTCGTGCAGATACTCGCAGACTAAACAAGTAACCTTTTTAAGTTATGCGTAATGTCATTGCCCTATGAAGTATTTACAAAAACACTGTTAAAACATGCCGTGCAAAAACTCTTTCTGCGAGAAATCCATGATGGCCAAGTGGTATGAGAAAGAAAAAGGCGGGCAACGACTGTTTTGTTGCAACCTTTGCGTATAATTACAAATGAGTGTAACAGTTATAACAATTGTCCAGTAAATGTTTCAGAAAGCTACGAGAACGCAACGTTACATATTTTTCATTGATTTCGTTACGTTCTCAATAACAACTTTTAATTGATTTGCTAATGCATTACTCTTTTTACTTGCAGAGACGATTCCTCATGGGGTCATTTTTACCAAGGCCACTCTTTTTTGTTGTTGCGTTCTTAAATCAACTGAAGTTCAAAATCAAACATCGTCGAAAGGCCACAACTTCATTTAGAAAAGAACGTTTCATTTACGAAAATTAAACCTACGCCAATAGTAATAATCCTCATATAATTCAATATCTGACGCGTTTGAATTGTTTTAATTTTAACTTTAAACAGAGTAATTGATAAACACATTTATATTTTCTAACATGAAATGAAACTGACGTGTGGAACTAATTTGAGTATGTCTGCATCAGCGACCTTGAAGACAAATAAACTTATTTAGATGCCAAGTCTGTTGGTCAACGTTGTCTGTGTAGACAAGAATTATCTTGATTTAACAGTAATATCAGGAATAAAATTTGTTATATGTCGATAAAATAAATATAAATTGAAGAGATGTTCAAACAAAGAATGTTGTAAACAATGTAGATATGTCATGTTTAACGGCACAATGACAAAAATGGCACGTACATAAACTAACACAAGGGACGACACAAAAACTCTTACAACATTATGACGCAACAGACATTTAGAAAACATATATTTTTGTGTTTTTCGGATTTTTCATTTTTTATTTTCTTTTTATTGATAAATTCTTAAAGGAATTCTCCAAGAAATGTTGAGTTACCGCCTTGGTACGGTCAATGACTTTCATTGGGGGTTTAAACCAGTTTTAAGCTATAGCAAACCTCACACTTTCTCAACATTTTTTGGAGAAGAAAAAGAAAGAAAAAATGCATTTAATCTCTCTGACCAGGCCATGTCGATAAAGGCACGCGAGGAAAACACGAACCTGAAAAAATGTGTTTCCTTATCTTGTAATCGTGTGCACATATGTATAAACAACATTGAATGTGGAATAAAGAATTACAAAAGCGTGTTAACAGTTTGGATATCGTGCAGACCAAATACGGCTGTTTTGTAAAACTGAAAGGTATCTGTCTGATGCTATCGTTTAAATCCCCAGTGCTGTATGTACGCTGGTCTCGGATCTGCATAATGCCTCGTTGATATGATGCATTTAAATTATCTAAGACACTTTTTAAAAGACAAAACTAACAGGTTTACATTAATAGAGATTTACAACAAAACCGACTAATTAAATGTTTGTCCTTTATAACGACACTCTTTATTATCACTTGTTTGGGTTGCTTACATTTTATAAATACGATTTCATGTGCTGTAAAAGTCATTTATCTATAAAATCGGTAATTTAGGTCTACGTATATGGAATGCCCTCTTAGTGTACAGCATCAGATAAAAAAACACAAATTAATGGTTGTTAACTATCCCACTAGGATTATTCTACGACTGTAATTTTGGGTGCAAAACATAATTTATGGTGCTATAAAAGAGAGGAGAGACAATACCTGATATGCGGAAATTAAATTCTGCATTCAGCAATAATTCAAGAATTTGAAGATCTCATCTAAATACTCTACACTATTTGATGAAATACTCAGCCTAGAAATGTTCTGTCTTTATATGTAGAAAATGAGGAAACATTACTAAAACAGAAAAGTTACGACACTAAAATAATTAAAAAAATTAGATAATACAAGGTTCGAATGAAATCTAAGAAAAGGGGACATTTCTGAGGAAGCATAACCTGTCTAGGGAAAAAGCAGCCTGGGTTTCATTTACACTGTTCAACAACAGAAATGAAATATGCCACGCCACTGACGCCACATGAATGAAGGTATAGGTAAACTGTGGCCACATACATAAACTGATTTTTCATACATGCGTTTGCTGTTAGAAAGTTGTTCATAGTTCTTTATCTAAACTATAAAATAAGCTGTATCAAATAACTATTGAATCAGATACTGTCTGTCCTATAATTGATTTTTCCTGTCCATGATCAGAATGTACTCTGCAAAATGTGTGGTGTTTTAGAGAGATATCAGCTCTATGTATTTACATCTAACATAAGTCAGAAAGAGAAGTGGTTTTATTTAAAACAAACTGATTTTTATAAGATCACGGATAATAACGTAATGATTGTGTAGATTTGACGTCTCTTACATTTGCTATATTTGAATATGCTAATATGTCGAATTCATCAACCACAAAAAAGCCTTTATCTCAATTTCTCATGGATCAAACTTAAATACATTGTGTTTTTGGCAAAAAGCCATATACCATTGTAAAATGATAAAAATTGCATAATAATGTTGTCAGTGATATTGTCGTTATCGTGTATTCTTTTTTGTAGTGGCGACTTGCTGGCGACTAGACGTCTAGTTGTCTACGGGATAATTGTATTAGCATATGACGACAACTACCATTGTATTGTTGAATCCCATTGCCATCAATTGTAAACGACATGGGGATCATTGAATGTAATTTGGTCTTATTTAATGTATTTATAAATAACTCCCATTTTCACAGACGGAAAAAATAAAAAATTGTCAAGTTCAATTTAGCAGAATATTCTTTTGACCTCTTTTGATAAGTGTTTTATATCAGTAATGGCGTTATTGTGAAAACCTGCTGGCCGATTGCATTACGCCCTTTATATATTCCATTACAAGATAGGCGACAACGTTCCCTTAAGGAACAAACGACAGTATAGTTCGTCTGTGTGAAAGGCGTGCAACAAATATAGATAGGGACAGTTATTGACCGTTTGCTCTAGACAGACGATGAGGTTAATGACTTGTTTGGAATGAACAGGATGAACAGAAACAAATTTCTCGTCAAAACCTATTTAAACTTACTAAAACATTAGTATAGAATATTTAGACTATTTCCGCGTGACTAGCTGTTTCCCGTCTAAACGAAACTGGAAATGTACACATAAACGGGCAATATACGATCGCTGGCATAATGACACACTCGAAATCTTGAAAGGAAAGCTTACTGAGAATGATCCTGGAGGATTTATCTCCCTTGAAAACTGTGCAGCTATGTGGCAAACAG
>Ga0224511_10004152_pt1 | contig 10817 bp, 4 predicted proteins | sample SF_May12_sed_USG_2_FD_169988 | JGI IMG/M metagenome (GOLD analysis project Ga0224511, IMG submission 169988) | Sediment microbial communities from San Francisco Bay, California, United States - SF_May12_sed_USGS_8_1 | ecosystem: Environmental > Aquatic > Marine > Sediment | place: USA... | reverse complement strand
ATAGCATTCAATACATAGATGGTGACGTCACTATGTGCTAAGTAATTCCAAATCCAAGATGGCGCGCCCCTACGTACATCAGAGAGATGGTGTGGTGTATCCCACTGTCCGATGTGTTCAGATTGTATTTACTGACAGAACAGCAACAATCGTAAGAACTCGGCCATTTCCGTACTTTCGGAAAATAACTTTCCGAAGAAATCGCCGAGGAGTTCCGATTGGGAACAGCAATCTGCCGTGCACGCGAACCTTACAAAAATCGATCAAATATTGGACTTAATAAAACGGGTAATTGCAGTTACACATTAACTATTTATTTCAGATCAAACATACTTAATTAATTAGAAGTGTTGCCCGGAAATGAACAATGAAGATTTATTTGGCTGCAATAATTGCGATAGGGAATTCAATGATTTACTATTAAGAGCAAAACTAATAGTTTTGTACATACACTTTTTAAGGTCGATTGGGATGCAATTTACTCTATTTTATACGAATCATTCTCGGCCGCTCGTTCCCGACGGAGTACATGGTTTTTTTAACGAGTTTTAAGAGACAAGAAACGCCAGACCAATCCTTATACTCATAGCGCTAAGCAAGGGGGCGGGGTAGGTGCGTTGAATTATCGACGCACTCGGACTTTCAAAGTCGGCGTCTGGGCATACAGATTGTTAGTTTCCGTTAGCGGACCATAGTGCAAGGTACTAGAGCGCCCACCACACATGACAAACGAAGGTCCCTAATGCGCCCGGTGTACAGCACTGATACACGGGAGCAGATTTTCCTGGGGAGAACCAGTTCATATCTCTATTAAGTAGTTTTAGTTGGGTGAGGGGTCAAACACGCAATCCCTGGGTAGGCTGTCAAGTGGTTAAGGTGTAACCAAGATGTTACTGTTTTAGTAGGAAGAGCAGGTAATTATGTGTAATTGCAGTATTGTAATACTTGGTCTCTTACAGCCCCACACATCATGGTCCAAACATGTAGGCTAAGAATAAATATTTAGTTTGTATATAATTATGTTTGGATAATAATAAACTGTTAATTATTTGTATCAGCCTAGAATAGTATGTACGAGTACACAACTACATTACCACCCAAGTATATAACTTATAATGAGCTTTGCCATTAATAATAATAATAAGTATTTCATTATGAGTTAGTCACTGACTGACTGCATACAAAACACCAGAATATTTAAAATGTATAAGATTGTATAACAGTAATACAATTCAATATATTTTATGTGTTGTTGAGTTTAAAATTTTGATGAAACCCAAATAATGTTTAACAGTGTTAGAAGTGTGTTCGGCCAGGTCTGAGAAGTTGGTGCATGTTCCAGCTTATAGTCTGGTAACCATTCGATAGAACAGACATCGAAACCTGAAGTCATTCAATTATAATCACAATTAGCTCGCTTTTGGTGCATTTTCAATTTACTCACATCAAAACCCGATTTCATTCACGAAACCATTAGCTTAATAAATTTGAATACTGTACCAAATAAAATAACCAACTTTTTTGGACATTTTTTGCTATTTTTTGTGTGATTACCATTCTGCTCTACTCGGGATCAATCTCTCAATCAGAGAGAACACCTGCATTGTCAAATTAGCATTTCCATTAGCAGACTAATATCCACGTGGATTATCAATCGCACCTTATCGCTATATCGTGAAGCCATATTAATCCTGGTCTGAAGTTTGTGTTTTAATGACACATAAAATCGAAAAGTCGTCATGAACTGCAAACATAGAGTAATCCTAGCAGTAAGGCCACATTTGTTCCGTTGTATTCATTCTAACTTGAGGATTGTTAAATAAAAAAATCAAATATATCCTTAGTTAAGGTACTTTTAAGATTTTAAGATGCTATAATCTTTTAAGTATTTTAGACACAATAATAAATTTGGTAATGAGAACAATAACATGTTTTGATTTGCAAACCATTTTACTTTTTTAAATGACTTCGGAATTATTTTTAGTTTTAGTAGGAATAATGCAAAGGACCCTAACAAATTAACAAAAAAGAAGTTAAGAGACATAAACATTAAATAATTACAACTATTAAGCAAACTTAACATATTGAGGTCAGAAATAAAAGTCAACAGTCCCCAGATTTAATTGAAATGAGGACAGTTGTGTTCATGTCTCACCGCTATTGCAGATAAGTCCATCAGGCCAAAGATTACAGATATATGACTATGTTTCATACATTTCACATCTCGCCTTACTTTCATAATGCCGCTTGATTCCAAATAAAACCGAAATGTGCCTAATAGGTGAATGCTTTGGAAAAGATCTTAAACAAAACTATAATTACTACAAAATAATAGAGGGAATATACTTTATATGTGACTAGGAGAAGTCCTTAAAGTAATTGAAAATGGAAAATAAAAAACAGAAAAATCGGAAAAACACAAAAATAGTTATATCTTAACTTCTGTTGCGTCTTTGTATACTCCGTGTTTTGTGATGTTCTGTGTGTTTTTGTACGGGCCATTTTGTCATGGTGCCCATCAACTTGACTTGTCCGCATTGTTTACAACATTTTTTTTTTGAACATCTCTTCCATTTATATTACCTATGCCTACAACCAATTTACCGCCATTTAAACAGTGCACATCTACCGCAGAAATCACCTGGCATTGTTTTGTTTATATATAAGCATATTCATTTATAAACTTAAACTATTTCTCCATTTTTTGACCGAGGTCTGGAATGCAGTGGCATTTTGTTTTTATAATAAGGAGTCGAAGAAAATGGCGACGCCTTCTTGTTTCTTGAAAGTTAAATATGAATTTGTTTATGTAACCCATGTTTTAACCTACAAATATCCGGATCCATCGGTACATTTATATGAATATAATGCAAATCAAAGTGTATAATAATAATCAAGCGTTTAACTTGGTGGTACATTGGGCTGACTTTGTGCCAGTGTTACTTATTCCATTATCCATATCGGCGAGACATTGGTGCAATGTTTGATTCCGGCAACGACATTTCGTCATAATTATGACTAACATCGCCCGAACATTGCATTTTTTGCAATCGAAGAACAAGAATATTCTCAAATATATTACTTTAAACAATCGCAACAACATCAGAAACAACAATAACAACAATAGATCAAATAACACATGAAAGACAAGGTTGTGTAAAGGTTGTGTAAAAGCGTTGTATAAAATCAGGTAACACCAATGACATTCGTGTTGAGACCCTGATAAGCAAATCTTGGTCGATAAGATAATATTCCTTACGAGAGGTGTCTCAAAGCATTAGTATACGTGACAGTACGCCGGAGACAACATGATTCTAGTTTTACCATTGGTCTGTGTTTGGTTTGGATTAGGTAGGTGAAACAATAGTTGGAACTAATTGAAATCGAAAACACTATACAGGCTACAAATGTTTTGCCTTTCCTAGTGTAATACAAAGCGTAATTTATTATCCATTAACCTAGATTTTGTTGTTGTTTCTATACAAAATAGTTATATTTCATACAAATAGTTCATGTATAATCCATACAAATACGCATTTGATTTAAAACCTAATAACAGAAAAAACCATGAGTATGATATCTGGTTTCCATATTAACAATGTAAACATTTTTAAACAAAAGACAACAGTATATCAGCCAAATTAAAGTTCAACATAATTTTTGGAGTTTTAATAACTTTTCTGCTTTTTTCTAGTAGTTACAAGTATATTGCAGATGCCAAAAATTAATACTATTAGTAGCTTATATGTACAAGAAGTCTTTCCCCTCCACCCCGCCATCCTACTCCACTCCACTATTTGACCGTAACAAATACACAGGTTGTGCGTGAACAAGTATACTCCGTGTTATTTTGCAAAAGACGCATGATGTGAATTTCTGCTATTCCGGAGTAACTTTTGTGTCGGATAGCTTGGGACGCCACCCTGGACATTGCTTGGGATTTTAGATCGTACATATGTATCTCCCTTTCTGTGGTCACATGTCGTTCTTTGGTGCCATTTACGGATTTAATAACGTCTGCAAGCGCGTGTTGGACAGACTGATTGCGTAAAACAACACCACGCGAAAATCGTTATATATTATGACGTTATGGCTAAATGTTCTCTACAAAAACGTTTTCAACGACTCAGACGTCACACACGATCAAGAATGTCTGCCAAAACGTCAGACATCAATTCAATGGCGCTAGACTGCTTGCTCGATATCCGTACAATGAAGATTCGTTAATAGCACGTCACTTTGTCGCACGCTAGAGTACGGCACGTCGGCACAGTCGCTAGTGCAGTAGCGGAAAAGTTTTGTTTTACAGACAAGCCAAATGCTAGAAGTTACCATACGAAATATTTAGTACTAGTCTAGCTAAAGAAAATTCTATTTAAATAGCCTGAGGGGCAACAGTCGAAAAATAATTAACGCGCAGACTGGAGTGACCAACGTTAGTTTCCTGAAAGTTGGACTTAGTAACGATGTTTGTCTTGTAGCATTTACAGTGAAAATTAGGTCTGAGACGTTACGGTCAGCAGTCGATACAATACGTATTCGATACGGACCTTGTCGATACGATACGATACACATGTACATGACTTAAGGTTTAAAATCAAGAATTTTGGATTTCAACAACAAAGTGAATGTTTTTGGTTGATGAGCAAAATGATCACCTGTGTTGTGTGTACCGTAGTATTTTAAGAAAGTATTAGGTCAACATAATTAGGTTCAAACTCAAATTGTTTAAGTTTTTTGCTTAATCGTATGAAAGTGTGAAATTATACTTCCAGATGATTCAGATATAAAAAATATTTGTTGTATCAATACAACATGATGACCGTATCGATAAGTATCGGTTGATTTCTCTATCGATAGTGTACTGAGTGACTGTATCGTCCTAGCCCTAATAAAAATACCAATTGATGTAAAATAATCGTTTTCAAACCGTTTTAAAATAACGACACTAAGTCGAAAGAAAATGTTATAAAGTAGGACGTAAACAAAAGTTTAAACCAAAATAAAATTGGTCTTTTTTGGACAAACTATTGATGTTTCACTAATAAAACTCTGCGATTACCTCCGTTGGTGCATGTAGTTTAATATGTCTAAGTGTGAACAGTATGTTCCTATTACATTTTGAGTTGTGCTGGCCCGAGTGAAATCCATTGTTTAGGCTAATTAATGGTTAATTAACAATTAATTTCATGTTTTATTACTAAAGAAAGGTACTTTTGAGGTAACGTAACACTATTTTACTTCTTCCATTTCAATAGCATTGCTTGTTTTTGAACATGACAAATTGACTTTTGGGGGCTTCTTTGGATATTAGCTTTGTATCTCCTCCTTAAGTATTCGTGCTGACTTGTAAGTATTGAACACTATTTATCGACGGACGACACTTAAAATGTCGCTGTTTTTCAAAAGTTCTATATGTTCTCTATATTATTTTCAAAAGTTCTATATGTTCTCTATATTATTTTCTCATAACGTTTCACAAGTTCTTGTCATCGGATTCAACCTATGAATTACAATGTATGCATAGATACGAGCTCCTAATATTACATAAGTATATGTACAAACTAGCAAACAATTTTATGTTGAAGGTAGGTTAGCCCGGCAAACACAAGTTTTTTCCTGTCACGGCCACACTGGTTAAATTCAACGTAGCGCTCAATTGTGCATTATTATTTGTTTTTGTTGTCGTTTTTGTATTATTAATGAGGCTTTTTATTGATGTTTTTCTTGTAGTATTTGCTACTGTACCATAAATTGTCCTATTTGTCTTACAACAGGTTTTAATATCATACCTTCATTGTGAAACCAAATGCGCCTAATTATAAAAATGTACAGTTAGAGAAACATTATTATAAAATGATAATACACACTAATGAATAATGAATAAATAAATATAATTGATACCTGTTTCTATAAAACTCATTCCATTTTAATTTCGGATATCAAAACTCATTTTGTCATTAAAATTATCTAAGTTTGACATTATTGTATGACTGTTCCTTTTTTCACAAACACAAAAATTTATAAAGAAAATCTGCTTTTTATTATGTTGTTTTTCAATTTGCTCTTTTATATATTATTTAAGACAAGTTGGATAAAATAATAGCATACACTGTGTATTTAAAAGGAAAATACCATGTGCATGTAGGTTGACGTTTTATTTCTAAAACTGTATTGTCGACATGTGTTAAGGTTGTTCATATGTGAGGGGCTATAACTATAAATAAAAAATTAAGATTTGTAATTTAGTTCATAGCATTCAAAGTCATAGTGTATATCAGACAAAATACTGGATTCATTAAAATTGTTTGGAATAGCTAGTGTACATTGGATTGTTTTTATTAATATGGACAGTAAAACGATAGTTGGTTAAAAGTAATATAGAAACAGCTAAGGTTGAAAATGTTCACTAAGTAAATGCAAATTCTTTGTCAAATTGTTTTGTGTTGTTGTTGTGCTTTTTAGTTTCAGACACAGACATGAGTTGACTGCCATTGCCATTATTTTAGTGTGTATATTTTCACATGGTTACGCATCCGGTCAACTTCTTGTTAAGTGTTTTGTGTAGTTATATTTTCTGACCCTCAGGGATTAGGGATTGTCTTTGTTTACATTCTGAAATAGAGATCCGCTTATGCACTGGGTGGCGTCAGTGGTGTAGCATCTTTCATTACCATGGCTGAACAGCTTCAATAAAACAGAGACTGCTATTTCCCTCATGCAGGTTGTGGTTTCTGAGGGCTTTCCCTTTTCTCAGGTGTATAGCTCTCTGTTTCAGCTTTCGGGGCCCAGCCAGATTTCAGTGCCACCCATGAGATCCAGTTCCTCACTGGACATGCGAACCACCACACGTGCCAGGAGATGGCTAAAATCGACTGCAATACGTATCACATACAAGGAGACGAGCAGATCTGCGGAACCGATGGAGTAACCTACACTAGCCAGTGAGTCTAATGGTGTCATTTCTCCTAGCGCCCATACTATTGAATTAAGATTGTATGAGTGCTCCAATTTGGTAAAGCGTATTAATGTACACTTAAAGAATGTTAGCACACCAACAAAAAAGGTCTGTTATATCCATTACGGTATATGAAGACAATAAAGTATCGCAAGACAGCAGCAAAAACGTTAGCATACTTAAGCTGGTGTCTAGTGTTTATGTGGCGGCTTTTGTTATACCGAGGCTGCTATGTTTACCTCCTAAGAACATACCATTTTTCAGATTAATTGTACATTGTGCACCGTAGTTCCTTGTGTCTATTTTAACAATTGCATACACGTGTATTCAGCTGCTGGTTCGTACACGCAGTGTGTGACGCACATGGCAACGGAGGTGCGCTGCACGTAGCCAACCATGGAGTGTGCCCAGCAACTACTGCCCCGCCCCCAACCCAGCCCCCGGCAACCCAGCCGCCTGCAACTCAACCGCCTGCAACTCAACCGCCAGCAACTCAACCGCCAGCTACAAACCCGCCTCAGACGACGGGCGCAGCCGCTACAGCTGCCACAACTGTAACCACCATGGCGCCAACTACAACACAGCCGCCCGCGACCACGAATGCCCTCAACCCAATTTTTGCAAACCTGTTCTGCCAAAACGTGAACTCCATTTCGTGCACGAGTTCCGGCTTCACCATCGTCTGTGGAACAAACGGCCAGCTGTATCCCAACAGGTGAGTTCAGAAATGATTTAATTGGTTGGTTTAATTTTTTACCTTGTATGGCTTACAGCATTTAGCTAACAACTGATGCGCGGTTTCAGTTTTGGTCCATACTCTAACTTCGCCATAAATGGGTGGATTTTAAAATAACTAAGCACAACTGTTTTTCTTGATGAGGTCAAGAATCAAGCCATTAAAGCTGTGGTCGAACTTAAAGGGCAAACTTGGTCAATGTTATGTTTGTCTGGGTTCTAACATCGACATGGACAAATAGACTTTTAAATAATCTGGCACAGAAAAGACGGAGTTTCGCACGGAAGAATAGCTTTTAGAAGGTGTTGGCAGGCAATCGAGATCAAACTTGGTCAACATTTGGTTTGTCGTCGATCCACCCCAAAATCTTATTACCACCGACTCGATAATGTTGCCCTTTCGGCAACATATTTCTAGTGTTGTTTTACAATACCACGTTTATGTTGTGGTGTTGTATGTCGATCCCTTTTGTAAACATCTTATCAATAATATGACACAAACGAGTCTCCTAATAAAAAAATAATACACTTATTTTAAACTAAAACATGTTTACTACCTACTCTCTTACAACCGGGTGACCAATAAAACATTTCGAAGTTTTTAGTGTTTAATCGGTTACAAGTATGTTGATGTAGTACAACTTAGCATGATAAGTTTGTCTAAAAGCTGATTCATTCGATTATGTCAATTTGACGATTATGGAAAAGTATTTGATTTACTGAAACACATTACCTTATTGCACGCGGAACTTAAAACTGTGCCTGTGATATATAGTATATATTTATCATGCATTAGGTTGCAAGTTATATAATTACCACGTGGCCCAGCAGTCCGATAGTTCTCAATGCCTAATCGAGTTGTCACACACTGTTTCAGTTGTGAGTTGTCCAAGGCTGCGTGTACGGACACCACACTGACCATCGAGCCTGACCAGACCAAGTGCAACCTGCCCGGAGGACCATAGGGCGATGGTCTGGACTTGGATAGATATCATGTTGGTCACATTGTGTTGTGACCCAAACATATTTTGATCAGTTTATTTTTCAATGTAATTGAAATAAGTATTTGCAAGAATTAAACTTTTCATACCTGTCAAGTCTAACACTTTAAACGTCAGGGTCACGCTTTAAGACCTCAGATCACGCGCTTACTCGCACGTTTCACGATTTCACGCATTGTCCTGCCTTTTCCGAAATACTGAACAATGGCACACATTCCTCGAAGCGATCAATAAGTACAACAATGATTGAAGAGGTAGATATGACAATTCACAGTTTTTGTTAGCTTCGCTTGCTGTTTAAAAAAATATTAATTCCCCTTATAAATACATACAATGTAACAATTACTGTTAATCAGTTAAATGTTGCATATTGCTGAAAATTATACACGAGAGCCTGATCATAGTGATGATCGCGCTAGGATGGGGCCTAAACATTCAGGTTTTCGAAGAATAAAAAAAATATTTACTAATTATACTCGCTCGATAGATAAAATAAATATTAATGTAATATGTTAAATGTTGCAAAATGCTAAAAATAATACATAAGAATCCGATTATAAGCTTGGTGCTAAACTATCGCAAACGGAGATGGTCTTTAAATATACATTTTCGAATAATAACAACTTATTTTCTTTTTAATGTTATACTAGCTCGGTAAACGAATTTCAAACACATGTTTTGCTTATCGGGTGTTTAAGATTATCCATCTTATCGACATAAAAATAAACACATTATTTGAAACTTGTTGAAAGTATATTTTGTCATTGTTAGAACTAACTTTAAGAGTGGTTAATTGCTATAACTTAAGTATCATAGGTGGCTTTAGTATTTGACAAAGTAATTTAGTTAAGATATATATTTTTTGTATTTTAGATGTTATAACTTTTTAAGATATAAAGTATGTAAGAAATTCATTTTCAGAATGGTATTTCTTGTTTGCTGAACACAAAATATGCATAGAACGATAAAAAGATTTGAAATATTAATAATGACTAAAATTACATATTTGTACTATTAACAATGACTAATTACAGCTATTTAGCAAATTTAACATATTGAGGTCAGAATTCAACTGTGCCTATATTTAGTTAAGATCGGGACTGTTGTGTTCATATCTGGCCACAGTTGGCGATAAGCACGTCAGGTCCTAGACTACATTTATTTAACTCTGTGTTATATATCTCACAACTCCACATTATTTTCGTTATACCGCTTAGATGCAAAGCAGCTGGTCAAAGGTGACACCTATTGCGAATAATCGAATATAATCAAAATGCAGGATGACCATATTTTTATTGAGAGAAAGCATGCGCTTTTAATGTGACTTTTTGTCCTACAATCAACGAAGAGTCATTTCAAACTGCCCGTCCCTCAAATAAAATGTGTCAATGTTAAGATATTATCATTCTTTAGTTTATAATTTTATTTGAACAAACAAGCGATATTGAAATCACAAATATACAACATTTTATTAGCTTATGCTTTTAAGATTTTTATAACATTGGATCCTTACTCATTGACATGGTTGTTTTATATCAAGTTAATCTTTACAATGCAAAAACTAAGTGAAAATAATAAATTAATGTTTTACTTTATCAATAATAAGCACATAAAACCGCACACATTGCGATTGAAGATAATCATAATTTTGATAATTATACATGTACATTGTACTCTAAACAACAGTGTTTTGTAAGAAAACTGTTGTTTTTAATTTATTCTCGTAAAATTATAAATATGTAATAATACGTGTATATGTAATAGGTTAGCTCTCCTAAATTTACATTGATAACAGAAACACTTTTCTTATTATAACAAATAATACACATATCACTAAGTCATATTGATGAATGTTCTGGCTAAAAAGTAAAACAATAAGAAGGATGGATAATAAAACAGCTTGTTGGAAGTTGTCTTGTCAGAGGTTTTATAAAGAATGGCGAACCACTCCAGGAATGGTTTGCAACAACTACGAGTTTGACCTTCGTCAAGAATTAATAATGAATCAGAAACTTATATTGTAAGTCACACATGAAAGACATGCTTGTGTGTAAATCAGATAACACCAATGACATTCGTGTTTGGTCGTGATAAGCAAATCTAGGTAAGAGAATATTCCTTAC
>Ga0224511_10004151_pt1 | contig 10817 bp, 8 predicted proteins | sample SF_May12_sed_USG_2_FD_169988 | JGI IMG/M metagenome (GOLD analysis project Ga0224511, IMG submission 169988) | Sediment microbial communities from San Francisco Bay, California, United States - SF_May12_sed_USGS_8_1 | ecosystem: Environmental > Aquatic > Marine > Sediment | place: USA... | reverse complement strand
TGTATGTTTTTTTTTTTTTTTTTTTTGTTTTTTTTTGGGGGGGGGGGGTTTGTTTGGTAGTTTGGTGGTTTTTTTTGTATTTTTGGTTAGATTTATTGTTTTGCATCGTTCGTTTGATTGTTCGTATGGTGTTGTTTGAAATTGTTAATATCACGACAGTCAGTTAAGTCAATAACATGTCTTTTCCTTCATAAATGTAGCAGTATGATTTCAAATTGATACGATAATCTAGATCTTATCATCTAGAGTCTAAGTTCAGAACGTTGTAACGATTCTAATTAAAGTATTATGTAGACTTTTATTAAAATATATGCATAAAATTGTATTACACATTGTTATAGAGAATCTAATTTACCTTATTTGATATGAAATCCAGATCCACCTATGCCAACGATACCGAACACCTTCGACTGTCATCTAGAGGCGAACATCAATAATCGACAATTCACCACAGATTATCACCTCTGGTAAGCTTTCTTGTTATTCCTGTGTGCCTATTTTGTTTATTAACGTGTCGCCAACCCGTTTGTCGGACCATTTGAAAAGGACGTTTGGTCAAAGAAACTAGAAACGGGAACTTACGTAACGTCATAATGCACAACGTCGTTTGGGCCAATCAGCCTGCATCGTTTGTGTATTGCTGGTTACGCGCTCATGTTACGTTTGATTTATCGCCCTTTACTGCATTTGTCAAAGCATTGGACTGCATTTCAAGCTTTCTGTCGATAAGTTAATAACTATAAATGATCATCATTATTATTATGTCGTATGGGTTTTGCTTGTGTTTGTTGGACGCCATTTTAACACTGAATATGTCATATCACAGCGGTCAGTCCACCCAAAAGAGTGGCGATGGGTTTACCAGTACATGTTTCTTTTCTTGACAAGAAATTGGCTGCTTCATTCCATGCGCCAGATTCGACAATAATCGTATTAACGCTCGTTTCGGTTTTAGAAACGTTTAAACATAACATATGTACTCTTCATTGCTTTTTAGAAGAAACACAATGCACAGCTTAGTCCGCTTATAGGGAATGTCCTGTTATAAGGAACTGATTGTCATTCCCCAATCTTAAGCAAGTTCACTATACGTTTATGAGGTTTTATGTAACATATTTTAATGGTTCAGATGAGTTCCTTTACTGTACTGATGACTAATATGTCTGTCTATGTACTGTCCTGCAGGTATGATTACAATCAGAAAATGGTCGCCATGCATACCACGACCGGCGGAGTTCGGACAGAGAATATTTACAACTTTAACACAGGCCAATACATCACAACAGACCGAGACACAAGTAAGTGTGTAGTTTTTTTTCTTTTGTAGGGTGTTTGCTTTTGGCCGTTTTGTCTTGGTATATACGTACATGCATGGTGATTTTCCCGCTAAGAATTTACTCAACCGTTGAGATTATATATATAGATAAGAGACACTTTATATGCAAATAACTTATATTTCACAGCTTGTATTAATGCTTGTATGCTATAAATCTAGTCTCCAATAACTCAGTGGCAATTGTTTATTGTATGTTTCATCGTGTATGTTATATTTTGCACAACATTAAAGAGACAAAAAAAATAAACAAATTATATAAGGAAGTTTTACCTTTTGATATTAATTGTTATTTTCGAATAAACAATAAACAACAGTAAAAATGATGACACCTAATCGTGATCCATACCTTTTTACTTATTAACAAAATTTACAGAAATGGTCCATCAGAACTTATTCGAATGTTTGCACTGTCTTTCCTGTTTTGAAATTTTAGTTTTTAGAATCAACCCAGTACATACCCATACCCATTAGTAGAAACAACTATCATAGTTATGGCGCCTTGGTCTACCATAGCTTGAAGACATTTGCCGAGTATCACGACTGTCACAGAACATCCCCATAGTCCATTAGTAGTTCAGACAAAATATACATATTTATGACGCCTTTTGACTACATTTTTTTATTTCAGACATTTGCCAAGTATTAATAATGTTCAAAAGATACCCATTAGTTGTCACAAATATACATATTCATGACGCCTTTTCACTACCATACCTTTTCAGACATTTGCCAAGTTTCGCTACTGTCCCAAAATATACCCATATTAGTTGAAACAAATATCCATTTTTATGACGCCTTTGTCTGCCATACTTTTTCAGACATTCGCCAAACATCAGTATTGTTCCAAAACATACCCATAGTCTATTTGTTGAAACAAATATGCATTTTATGACGCCTTTTGACTACCATACCTTTTCAGACATTTGCCAAGTTTTGTTACTGTCCCAAAACATACACATAGTCCATTAGTTGGAACAAATATGCATATTCATGACGCCTTTTGACTACCATACTTTTTCAGACATTTGCCAAGTTTCATTACTGTCCAAAAACATACCCATAGTGCGTTTGTTGAAACAAATATGTTTATTTATGACGCCTTTTGACTTCCATACTTTTTCAGACATTTGCCAAGTTTCGCTACTGTCCCAAAATATACACATAGTCCATTATTTGAAACAAATCTGCATATTTACGACGCCTTTGTCTGCCATTCTTTTTAAGACGTTCGCCAAACATCAGTACTGTTCCAAAACATAACTACAGTCTATTTGTTGAAACAAATGTGCATTTTTATGACGCCTTTTGACTACCATACTTTTTCAGACATTTGCAGAGTTTCATCCATGTCCGGAAAAACGCCACAGTTCATGGTTTTTGGAGGCACATCGTCCGGGTCACCTACAATGTTAAATCCTAACCAGATGCTTCGATTCAACGACGGCATTGTCACGCCCAAATGGGTACGTGTGTGGATTGAATGATTGATTGATTTGTTACATGATTAATAGAGCACTTAAATTAACTTAGTCAAAATAATAAATTTATGGAATGAACTATTGGTTGATTCAGTTAATTTAGTGATTTGGTAAATGATTGATGGATAAGATTTAATTGAGTCGAATTGATTGGTTGATGAAATGGACAACTGATTGATTGATTGATTTATTGATTGATTGAATGAATATATTGATTTGATTGATTGAATTGATTGAATTGATTGAATTGATTGATTGATTGATTGATTGATTGATTGATTGATTGATTGATTGATTGATTGATTGATTGATTGATTGATTGATTGATTGATTGATTGAACTATAGTTTAGTAGTAGATATGGTTGATTCGTTGATAGATTGAAAAAGGAGTTCTTTTTTTATGAACGAAACGAACGAACGAAACATTTATTTTGACTTAAACATAACAAGCTCATCGTCATATTCACGAAACAAAAGCATAGCATGACATTAAATGTGACAAGTGAACAGTGTGTAAAAGGACAATGACATGTAAGTATGGCATATTACGTAATCTTTTTCAGTTATAAACATCTTTTAATATTAAAAATGTACAATTACAATAGAAATTTAGCTAAGGTATGTCTATATTTTGCATTTATGTATGGTTCCAGATAAACACGACCACAATCCGCGGAATCAAAACCAACATGTGGTCCTCGTGCTACTTTGTGGCTGCCATGAATACCACGGTTCGAGTGGATTGGTTCTTTACAGGTATGTTGATTATTTGATTGATTGTTGGATTGATTAAATGATTCATTTATTAATGAGTAATTGATTGATGGTCAGTTTATTTACTAATTCATGGCTAGTCATTGCGGTTATTTATCATCAACAGTTCGTGTGAATTGGTATTTGACAAGTTGATCGATTGATTAAGTAATTCATTGATTGGTGAACAAATTGAATGATTTATCAATCAATTATCGATAATTTTGTTTTTGTTGTAAATATTATCATTTTCTTTATTTTCTGTATCTCATTTTAGATGGTTTTTTGTAATGTAATATTGTCTATAAGCATATACATATATGTATGTTTTATGCAATAAATACTTTGAGTTGAGTTGAGTATTGATCACAATTAAGCTGTTACTTTATTGGTGTTTTGGTCGACTTATAGATCAATTGATTGAATTCGACGAGCCATTGTATAGATAATGTCATACTCACGACGTAATGATTCCAGATACCAATGAATGGCACCTTTTTCAGTGCAAGTTTATGTAGCTTTGATTTCAATATTATACATGATGTGTGTTTACGTCATTTTTGACGTCATGTGTGCTACTGATGATGAATTTCCAATACACCGTTCTAGTTACTGCGCAACTTTAAAAAACGGCCATATTTTAACTTGAATACCATACGTCAAATCTATGACGCCAGTGCTTCATTTACCTCGTTTTTGACCCATGGCCTCCAGCGCCCTTGGAAATCCTGCTTGCATGTGGGCATCTCAGATTCATGCTTATTAAACAGATATAATTATACTAGTATATGAATCTTACTTCATGTGTGTGACGTCATTATTTCAGTTATGCAGTGGACAGTGCCCGACCTTGAGAATACAATTCCTGTACGTGCCCACGTGGTCGGTACGAACGCAGGACGCAGATTCGACCATATGTACGAGTTTGCTGACTTTCAGGCGAACGACACGCGACGTCGTTACAGTCCGTTCATGGTGAGTTCATTTTTACGTCACATTTATGAACACAAAAATATATGTTTTCTAAATGTATGTTGCGTCATGATGTTGTAAGGGTTTTTGTGTCGTCCCTTGTGCTAGTTTTTGTACGGGCCATTTTGTCATGGTGCCCTTAAACATGACATATCTACATTGTTTGCAACATTCTTTGTTTGAACATCTCTTCAATTTATATTTAGTTACCAAAACAGTAACGTCCTGACCACGTGTCTAAATGTTGCCAATATTATGAAACATAATGCATAAAAGGGCAGGTGTTCGATCATTTTATCCACTATCTGTAAATACGTATATCAATAAAATGGTATTTTATTGTCAAACAGAATGATGTTATAACATCATACCGAAACATTTTTTAAATAATTAAATATATACATGATATGTACCGATTTAAATGTTGACTGCCACCAAAACTTTAAATTCAGATACACATGGCTACTAAATCCCGGGATCCGGAGTATTCTGTTGAAAAGCGAAATAATATTTCAGAAAAAAATATTCCTCTTAATACGCCTTTTCGGCATTAGGTTTGGTAAACGGTACACCTTTTTGTATCTTCTAGATGATTATTGAGTTTTATAATTATTTACATGATCGTACATAATTATTGGCATGATCGTACACCTTCCCTTTAAGTAAAGCCAGCAATCACCGTGTCTGTTTTAGCCGCCGCCTCTCGCCTACTGCTCAGGTGAAAAGAGTTCAAAGGCCCTCCCGTCACCTACCACGGCTTTCCACTTCAGCTCCGAGATCATTGTGCCCGGATCCAGTCAGATCTCCCAGATCACGGTTTGTTACACACGTAACTACTCGGATATTTCCGTAACCACGGGTTTATACTTATGTATTACTTTTTTTGCAAATTTGCTCAACCGGTCACCTAACGTTTCAAGAAGTCCCATATATAATGGTTATTTAATTAATGTCAACAAAAGCATTTAAAGAGTATTTGAAACGAACATCACTTGTCCATTTATTTGACATATTTTCTATACTTCCTATTTAACAACATGTCGTATAACTACATGACGTATAACTATTTTTTATGGAACTTCTTTTATGGAACTACTTTTAGGAGTACTACAACGTGGAACTAAATCTGGGTCGCTATGACTACGTACCAAGCACCCCTTTCCCTTACGGAACAACGTTGCTATCGGAGGTCCATGACTTCACTACAGGTACGCTTTCAAATAATTATTACACCATGACTACGTGACTATACTTTTGGTTGGTTGGTTGCCACTTCCGGTTGGGGTCTAACCATTGACTCGAGAATTACGGATTCGTTGCACTAACCACTGCGATCAGATTAAAAAAACAACATTTGTGTGGTGCTTTTTTCTGTTGAATTTTAGATATATACTGGAAAGAAAACTGTATAATCCTTGTCATTTATGTATCGTTTCTTTTTAATAGTTTGTTGTTTAACGCGGTTGTACAAATTTCTGAAAAAAAAAGACCTAATTTTCTAAACGGTGTACCATTTCAAATAATTTTACAGTTATGGTGTTTATGGCCCCCAGGTTTCAACACTTATCTGTTTTCACAAAAGACACAGGCTATAAGCGCATGGCAATTTGAATGACCGCATATATAATGCAAACATTTACAAAGAAACATAACAGCAAATGTATGATACCAATTTTTTTAATTGCTTATAAGATGTTATTACCATCTATTATACTTGTTATTTCAACAACAGGTGTAGCGTACATCACCGACAAAAGCCGTGGAAACTGTTCAGCGGTTCCCATAGAAACTACAGGGTTCGATGTGAAAAACGCTGACGCACAACACGTTCGCATCCGCACAACTAAAGAGTTCTTTGATTTCGACAAGACGTCCTATATTTATGAAGGCCAGGTACTTTGAAAGTTTTATTCACAATACAGTGAAATGTTAGAGATCTTTACGGTGGCGCATTTTGGTTAAAATATTACTGCTTGTTAACTGTCATGTTTGCACAGTGGCATGACCAATGACGTTTAGATAACACAGCGCACTCTTTGTATGGTGGCATATTTGGGCCATTACATCAAGTAGCGTTGTAATGATTTTTCCTTGTCTGCAGCGCAACGTGCGTGGCATGACCTGTGACGTATGGATAGCACAGCGCACTGATTGGCCATTTGCCAACGCTGGGATCAACACTACGTGGGAGTGGTACTTTGCTACGGTATGGTAACGCAGTCTTGTCATATATTTAAAAACCATTTAGAAACTTAATTTTCGACGTCATTGTAAATGCACTAGGATTTTTTGTTATAGTTAAATGAACATGTTATATAGAAGTGACAGGATGCTGTGAAGGCGGTGTTCCATTGGGTTAAAACGTTTGTAAGTTAATATTAACCCACACCCATGGAAACTACTAGTGTTCCTTTAGGGTAAAAAACTTCAAAGTTTAAGATTAGAAGGTTTAATAACCCAACTTAACATGTAACTCTGTCACGGCCTATGCAAGCACACTGGCCGAGCGATATAAATAAAAATAACATGATGTTCGCATTTACAAAAATAAAAAATTTACAGAAATCTTAGTCGGACTTTTAACAATTACCTCGTAAATAAACTACACACATTTCATTGATAACATGTGCATTACAATACAACGATATTGTTAATATCTACAACTAAATAACACATGTGTAGTAAATATATACAGCCTAAGTACATATGTCCTTGTAAATATTTACAGCCCAAATACATATGTTCTTGTAAATATTTACAGCTCAAGTACACAATGTCCTTGTAAATATTTACAACCCAAGTACACAATGTCCTTGTAAATATTTACTGCCCAAGTACATATGTCCTTGTAAATATTTACAGCCCACGTACACAATGTCCTTGTAAATATTTACAGCCCAAGTACACAATGTCCTTGTAAATATTAACAGCCCAAGTACACAATTCCATTGTTAATATTTACAGCCCAAGTACACAATGTCCTTGTAAATATTTACAGCCCAAGTACACAATGTCCTTGTAAATATTAACAGCCCAAGTACACAATGCCATTGTTAATATTTACAGCCCAAGTACACAATGTCCTGGTAAATATTTACAGCCCAAGTACACAATGTCCTTGTAAATATTTACAGCCCAAGTACACAATGTCATTGTTAATATTTACAGCCCAAGTACACAATGTCCTTGTTAATATTTACAGCCCAAGTACACGGAGTCTCTGGCTGACCAGCTTCAGTTCGCCAATCCCGTCATGCTCCACATGTACGGAGGCCCGGTAAGAAGTGTTTTGTTTAAAATCTTCTTTCTAACTAAATATCAAACTACTGGTATGTCGTTGATCTCTTTTGTTTTATGATTTTGATATGAAGATACGTATGTTAGCATTTACTAACTGATCTACACCGAAATTCCAGGGGATCGAATACTACTATAACATATATGCCTATGATGAAAACCGACCTGTTGTCTGGTCCTACGACATATCCCATTGCTTCAACTACACCCAGAAACGAGACTTTTCCTTCAAGATCACTGGTAAGACTATAATGCTAGAATAACATTACAATATTCTCATTCCTTTCACTACAACCAGGGACAATTTAAGATTAATAAATATATATTTGTAGTCTGTCTTGTAAGCAGAACCACAGAGTTTTGTCATCAACTAACATGTTGTTTTTTTACTGTAAGCTATTTCCGTCTTGTAGGCGGAACTAAGAACAGTAAAAAACACTAACACAGCCTTTTTAGCAGAATCATAACATAATATAGAGATTGGGAGAAGTTCAATATGTTGTGTTTGTTTCAGGGAGCTATATCCGATTATGTTGTGTTTGTTTCAGGGAGCTATATCCGAGTATATTGTTGGTTGTTTCAGGGAGCTATATCCGATTATATAAATATTGTTTGTTGTTTCACGGAGCTACTTCCGATTATGTTGTTGTTTGTTTGAGGGAGCTATTTCCGATTATGTTGTTGTTTGTTTCAGGGAGCTTTATCCGATTATGTTGTTGTTTGTTTCAGGGAGCTATATCCGATTATATTGTTGGTTGTTTCAGGGAGCTATATCCGATTATATTGTTGGTTGTTTGAGGGAGCTATATCCGATTATATAAATATTGTTGGTTGTTTCACGGAGCTACTTCCGATTATGTTGTTGTTTGTTTCAGGGAGCTATATCCGATTATGTTGTTGTTTGTTTCAGGGAGCTATATCCGATTATGTTGTTGTTTGTTTCAGGGAGCTATATCCGATTATATTGTTGGTTGTTTCAGGGAGCTATTTCCGACTTGTGGACGGGAACCAGGAACAGTTCAAGTACGCCGTCCTGTCCGCCATCACCAAGGCCGGAAGTGACCAGACTGCTCTGCTCTCCGCTCTCCGGATATACAACATCCAGGTGAGTATTATTATTAGGGATGGGAACAAATACCAAAGTCATATTCGAATATTCACAAAATTTTGCAGATTTTTTTTTAAAATTCGAATATTCGAACACTTAAATTAAGTTTGGCCGATTTTCGAATATTCGAACATTTAATAATTTGGTCCCCTCCCAAGTATTATTTGTGTGTGGTTTGTTTTGCTCGTACGTTTGTTTGTAGGTATTTGTTTCACTGAAGGACGTTTTGCAACCCTGAATATAAGTAGGTTATAATAGGGTTATAAATTAGCATGTTCATCAGAAACGTGTAATAGTCATATGTCATTGCATTCTTAAAACAGTCCAAAGCAATTCAATTACTTTACTAAAACGTACTTTAAACGATTTGGTTAGATCTCCAAATCGTTACTCATATAGCTTGTATTGCTATAATACAAACAAACGGATACAAAAAACATTACATTCTTGGCTAAACTTAATTTCACTACTAGCATAACCCGTGTTCAAAAACATTAACTGTCACAGACAAAGCGGGCAGGCTCAGCTTGAAGGACATCATGACACACTGGTCCAGACATATTAGCATAGCATGCTACAGACTGAACAAGACGATTTTTTAAGTTCCTTTGATTTCAGGCGGATTACCTTAGCGACACAGTGATCAGTGTGACATTTACGCTCCTGGACAAGGCACCTAGAATTGGTATGGCACCTAAATGCTTTCAGGTGAAATCTGATTATATCTAGATATATAGCCATTTAGGTGAAATTTATGTATGCTAGGTATGATGCGTAAATTCATTTATATGAAATCCCAAAGGTAGCATGACGTTAACGTGTGTTTAAGGTGAAATCTTAAAATAAATGCCTGTTAGGTGAAAAGCCTGTACAAAAGGTATCAGCGTTGATGCTTTTAGTTGAAATCTAAACTTTGATATGTGACCTTGATGTATTAAGGTGGAATCTTAAAATATACGGCTAGTCCATTTAAATGGCCTTTAGGTGAAATACTTGTACATGTACATTATGTATGATGTGTAAATGTATTGAGTTAAAATCTTAATAAAGGGATACAACCTAAATGTAATAAAGGCGAACTCATGAAAAAAAGTTATTCACCTTAATACCTTTTCGGTTAAAACTTGTACAATATAGATGACAAACTTGTTTGTTACTCCGTGGAAGCACAAACCTTTATTCTGGTATGCTTGTTTCAGGGGACACAACCAAGATCAAGCCTGAAAATGACCTTAACACTGTAGCAAAGGCTCTGAGCGCCGCTATTAACGGCGGACAGTTTATCGTGAAACTCAGGGATCCAGTGACCCTCCAGGTAAGCATTAACACAGATCCACGCCCTGAGAGCCGCTATTAGCGGTAGACAGTATATGGTCACACTCAGGGATCCTGTCACCCTCCAGGTAAGCGTTTACACAGATCCACGCCCTGAGAGCCGCTATTAGCGGTAGACAGTTTATGGTCACACTCAGGGGTCCTGTCAGCCTCCAGGTAAGCGTTTACACAGATCCACGCTCTGAGCGCCGCTATTAACGGAGGACAGTTTGTGGTGAAACTTAGGGATCTCAGTCACCCTACCATCGTCGGCACCCACAGTTCTCTATTCCGTTACTCCATACATACCGTGAGACATTTGACTAGAAAATCTCATTTTCATGCATATGCATGAGGCAGGGGAGACCAATCTTCTTCCAATAAAATCGCATGTTACAATAAAATACTCTTCAATCTCAATGACGTCATACAGTGTAGTGAAGTACGGCTGGGACAAGGCCCATGACCAGTTGCCCTACTAGCTCAGTTGGTAGAGCAGCAGACCGGTGTATCGAGGGTCGTGGGTTCGAGTCCAACGCCAGGAACTAATACTTTCCT
>Ga0224511_10004150_pt1 | contig 10818 bp, 6 predicted proteins | sample SF_May12_sed_USG_2_FD_169988 | JGI IMG/M metagenome (GOLD analysis project Ga0224511, IMG submission 169988) | Sediment microbial communities from San Francisco Bay, California, United States - SF_May12_sed_USGS_8_1 | ecosystem: Environmental > Aquatic > Marine > Sediment | place: USA... | reverse complement strand
GTTAATAATCTCTGCTCTTCTTCTATCATGCTGGTACTGTCACCTTCCCGGGCTACAAAAACAGGTCGCTGGGCCCAATTAACTGTGAAATATATTGCAGTGAATTATGAGGGTTTAAATTCTAAACTCGCATCCACGATAAGATGGGATCACTTTTGTTTTACACGGATAACATCACTAAGCCAAGGATGGTCTATAGCATACCCGATAGAGAACTTAACACTTTGTTATTGATGAGATACGCCTGCTAAATAAAGGAGCAAAGCAGACATGCCATAGGCCATCCTAGCAACAAGCTCCAGGTTTGGTAATGCCAAACCATTAGAAATGGAATGCAGCCCGAGTGGATGCGGGTCTAAAAGCTCAACACTTTAAAAAGGTAGATTATCTTGTGTGTTTTATCTAGGTGATCGACACCTAGTGATAAAGGAAGCGATGAATTACCTGGTATATCGATTGTAGTTGATTTACTTAATGTATCTTCATCCATTTTGTATTTTTGCTCAGGTTGAGCCTAAAATAAATCATTGGTTTATTTTCACTACATACATGTATATGAGACGAATACTTAATACCAGCGATGTGCGATGTAAATACATGTAAATGTGTCAACTGTGGTGTAATCGCGATGAGTACCCGACCATCCGTCTGCAGTGCAGTAAACCCATTCCCTAAACATGATTCATGTATAAAGTAAGAGTTAATGTACCCACTGTATGTCCATGGCGGCTAAACAGCCTGCAGATGGCTCTATGAATTGCCCAAATGGCATTTGGGATACAGCTGATGTTTTGATTAGACATGTTGGTATTGAGATTTCGTAGGGTGGAACATCTGCATGCATTGATGCAATCGAAATATCAAGCCACCAAGCTGTACTTTAGTGAGGGGGATTTCTAATTCCTGAATACAGTTAGCTATTGGCAAAAACTGGACCAGCTGACTACACAGCTGTGGTGCTGACCTCAGTTGCTGAGTAACAATGTGTGCTGTTGACGTTGTTCTCTTTGTGTCCATGTTCAGCAAGTACTGTTTCCATTTCTATGGCTTCGTCCTTCAGGTCATCAGCTTTGTCGAAACTCAAGTTTGGCATGATAGATTCTGTGACCTCACTGAAAGCCTCACCCACTGTTGTTGCCATCGCAGCTTGAGAGTTTTGCCGGTTTTTCTCATCAAACCTACGCCGGGCTTTTTCTTTGCGCATCTGATCTTTATAAAACTCGGCAAAGTTGTTTACGATAATGGGAATGGGCAGAGCGATGACCAATACTCCACAAATACAGCAGCCGGCTCCTATCACCTGAAAAGAGATGGCGTATGCTAAATTTTAGTGGGGAAACAACTCCTCCATACAGATAATATAAGCTAGCCAGGTGCCTGGCTGTGCACTTCTATTGTTTCGTCCACTCCACCACCCATTACATACAGAGAGCCAGATCACCTGACTAGTATGCGCACTAGCCAGACTCCAGCATGTGGTGGGTGGTGGTGTGAGTAAACCAATATAGCAGAGCCAGGGTCACTCGGCTATATGCAGACATATATAAAGTCAGGAGATGGACTTTTCCTTCAGTTTTATAACCTCAAGATACAATGGCCACAAACAGCTAACAACAGAAGCACAAACATTTTCAGAATTCAAACTCGATTATATACCCGGTTGTCAAGTGAAAGGTACACATGGAGTTATCTTCCCATAACTAAGAAGGTACGTGCAACTTACCCCGCTCAACCTGGAGGCAAGATCTGATATGAGACCTACTGAACCTAGTGTGCTAATTTACATAAACTACCCTAGTGTTTCATCAACCAAGAAAACCGGGTCGCCTTATATGGTTTTAATATCATCTCAGCTAGGGATAGTGTCAGAGCTCAGTGGCTGGAGTGGCTGGCTGAGTTCCCACTGTGAGTACGGGTTCCTCACATAATGGTCTAGAGCAACTGAGCAAGCCCCAGGCTTAAGATGCTCGTTAAAATGGAAGGCCAAGTGTTCACGGGATACAGAAAAAGCGTAATTACAAATGTAAAAGAGCGAGCCTGCACATGCAGACATATCGGAGATTATTATTATTTTATCCCATCCTCTACTTTTTTCTGTTATTACCTTATCTTTGTTTTGTTACTAGGTATGGCTTAGTATGAAGCATGGCGAGGCACGAGTGAGTTAGTATCAATGCCCCTGCACCTCATGGTGAGGTTTTTTTGCCTAGGATTGATGAGAGGAGTATGTACATATTGTTGTGACCGAACTTCGAACCAAGGTGCTTGCGATTGCAAGCACCTTGTGCCTAGTGCCTAGTGCTTTACCACTGAGCCATGCTGCTATCCTATACTCTCCTGGGTAACGCTGAGTCACAAACACGGGCCAATTTCTGCATACCCCTACCCTGGTGAGGATATGAAAGACAAAGACTGGCTTACTGGCTCTCTATGTCTTTCTTACCTTGCCAAATGCTGTTATGGGATAAACATCTCCATAGCCGACCGTAGTCATGGTGATGACAGCCCACCAGAACGTGGCTGGAATACTCGAATATTTTGGGTTGACATCCTTCTCCGCAAAGTAGGCTAGACTGGAGAATAGTAAAACAGTTATAGCTAGGAACATCATAAGCAGTCCAAGCTCTTTGTAGCTTCTTTGTAGTGTATAACCAAGAGACTGTAGTCCGGTTGAGTGTCGCGCTAATTTCAGTATACGAAGTATCCTTAGTATACGGAATATCTGCACAGCCTTCCGAACTGTGGCGAATTGCATAGAGCTTTTGGTATTATCTGTGTTCTGCAGACCCAGCGAGATGTAGAATGGTAGTATGGCGAGTAGATCAATTACATTTAGTGTTCCTTTAAAAAATTTCCACTTGCTTGGTGAAGCCCAGAATCGGAAGAGATACTCTAGAGTAAACCACGCGATGCAGACAGCTTCCACTATGCCTAGACTAGGATTATCATCTAGTTGCCCGGTCGACTCATTATATACTTGCAGAGAAGGTATTGTGTTAAGTGTAAGACCGATAGTTGATACAATGATGAAGAGAATACTTGTGACTACCACCACCTACAATAAACCTGACTGCATGTGACGTAAGTAATGTCAGTGCCCTACAAAACTATCCATTGGTTCCAGTACGACAGTCTGCAAAGACCAATTGTGATTGGCAAGCTTTTGCAGCATGAAATCATTGTATTATTTCATACGAACGTTGGGCCATCCTATTCAGTGAACCCCCTAAACCTGGCCCCAGGAAAGACCAATTTATAGCACCGGCAGCGTCCTAAGCCGGCGCGATATTGTTGTAGTGCTGAGGTGCAGTGTAGCAGTTGGCAAGTTACCGGAGAAGCAGTGGCATAAGGGAAACAAGAAATGTACATTATGTATTCGCTCAGAGGTGATGATCTCAATTTGCAGATTTGTCCTTCAATACCACAAAATGAGACCGTTTTTAAAAAACCATGAATTACTATCCTACTTTTTATAGCAAAGAGTTTTATTAAGGCATGGTAATTTTATTTAGAAGAGGTGGATCTCTGACAACCGTGGAATGATTTTGATTTATTCATTGGTACCTCCATTATTTTTACCGTGGTGTTCTGAAGCCGTGCTAGCAATTTGGAGTGAGGGGCTTTTTACCATCTGAGCTATCCTGGCTACATGTAACTACAGCAATACCAACAGCTAGTCGTGATCCAGATTGGTCATGATTTATCAACCACTTCAGCCTGACTTTGTTCATTTCTTGAAAAGTCAATATACAATGTCCTTCTATCCTTCTTTTGTTGCTAAGGGTTTTTAATGAGCTTGAAATTAAATCTCCATGCACGCATATAACTGGTTGTATCGAAGTCATTGCATTTGCTGAGCTTTCTTTTCATATGAAAAACGTACTATAATACATGCACAATTGTATATGCATACTTGGATATCCCCACTGTCAAATGATTTTTCCGAACCCCAGTTAATCAACCATTGTCTATATCACCGCTTCTATGGTCATACCAGTATGTACCATGACGCATGCGTTCTTTAGATATACATCATCTTCATATTTGCTGCTTTGTTCTATGTTCTTTCCTGGATGTAAGTTGTAAAACTGCTGGTCCATCAATCTCTGCCAATGCCTACGCCTATCTCTATATCTGCGTAGGTGTAGGTCCCATTATGGCACACCAAACATGCAGCGTATAGCTACCTAACCTAAACTCTGAAGGATTGCCCTATGGCCGATGCCAACCAGTGCTGAGTTCAAGGTCATGTATTCGACTGCATGTCAAATTATGATGCACAGTCGGCTAAATTCCTCTCATGAGATAATTTGATTTCAGATGGGTGGAATCAACCACAGCATTCCTTTGCTATGGAAGTGCCAATTGATTTAACAAGTTTTGTGTCTTTAATTCAGACTATGATTCCCTTGAGGAAGCTAATGAGCCTCAACATAATTGTCAAACCGGAAGAGTTTTACTAGGGAATATCCGCCTTCTGAGTCACCCACTTACTTCCTGTGCTGCTCTAGAATTATGAACATTAACTGATATGCACCGCAAATAGACTGTCAGGTTTTTTTTCTCGTTACGGATGACAGATAAACCGACTTCGGTCTCAGCTGTCAGAACCGATCGATGACAGCCGACCTGGTCTTTAGGCAGGTCCGACTCAAAGGACTGATGCTGGATTTGACATTGGTACCCACTAATCACGCCAAAATAATGAACCTTGAATGCAGCTTTATTGTGAAACTGCTGAGTTGAAAAATACTAGTTTACCAGTTATGGCTTAGCAGGGAGCACCGCGGGTTCGGGTCCAGTATCAATACTCTACCGAATAGTGAGCTAAGACTGATGCAAGGAGATCTCACTTATAATAGCAGTCTGTCACAACTGACTGGGGTTTAAACCGTGGTTGTAGGGATTGTAATCTATTTTTGTCATCTCTCAGAATGACACCTATTTTATGCCCCTGAAAACTGCTAACTTAAGTTTGTTGCCGGCGCCGCCAAGCCAAAGCAGATTTCACAGGGAGTCTTAATCAGCAGGTGCAGCTTATTGCAATTTATGTTAGTAAATATTTTCATGGTATACTCTAGTGCAAATAATTCTAGTCTGATGGGAATGCCATGCTAGTTGAACGCTTTACAGACGGGGATAAGGGTAGAACCTATGAATGCAAAACTGTTCCCGAATCAACTTTGGAATATTCAAGAAATTCTGATGCATACATATGTACGCAAGCCTTTTGACCTTTGCACTGTTTTATAGTATGAACTCATTCACAAGTTTTACAATGATAACATAAACCATGCAGAGGCATATACTGGACTGGAATCAAGTCTACCATGGACTGAGTGACTAACTAGTAACTAGCGGAAGGAGATTTTGCCACAGTTAATTTATTCTAGCTTCGTTGCTTACCGAGAGTACTCTTCTGAATATCATATATAAACGCTCTGCTCACAGAATGAGTTTACTGACCTTGGCTGGTTTAGAACTGTCTGGTTTCTCCAGAAGATCCCAGACGAATTTTCGAGCACGATTATATCGCCCTTCTCCAAAATATTCCACTTCCTCTCCGTGTAAACATTCTTTATCTTTTCTCATCTCTTCCATCATATTATCCCGTCGTTGATTGAATTTCGTCAGACAGCATTGTTCGAGATAATACTCATCAATACCCCAAAATTCCAGCTCATCGGTGATGGACATAATACAGATATCATCCATGAGGTGTAGTTTACCAGTTCTATAGAAGTCTATGACTGTGGAAAACGCTGTCGGATGCCGATCAAAAAAATACTCGTTGTTGGCTATGTCATAGTCATCGCATATAGCAATCAATGACTCATGAGTCACACACTGACGAAGCTGCCCAAGTCGAGTATTCGGAATTCTCTCCAATGTTGACCATAAGACCTCATGACGTTGGCCTCCTACATTAAGTATAACTCTTTTGGAGTGATTCCTCTTACCATGTACATCATCTCGATTGATGTTGGACATTAGATTAGCATATTCATGCGATGATGACACTGGTTCTGGAGAGCCCACCTTCAACCTTGAACTGTCTACGGCATCACTGTGAGTACCGGTCAGGTATAATGACGCTGATGTGTTGGTAGTGTGAATCATAGCCTTGTCACTATTCGTTCTACCATCATCCTGCTCATGAATGGATGGTATATGGGGTCCGAGAGAACTCAGCGTTACCCTACGCGCTCCCCTCGCAATCACAGACTCCCTCCTTATTCTATCTCTTGTCTTTTTATACTCATCTGAGTTAGATACAGGCTCCGAAGAACTACAAGTCAGAGGTTACAATGTATACAGTACAGCGACACTATATACTTACAATCTCGCTATACCAAGCATTTCTCAATTATGACGATAGGCAAATCAGCAAACAGATTTACAATTGAGCTGCCGACTCACTTGAAATGTATCGATGACAAAATAAGCTGCCCAAATAAAGAGAATTTGCACAAAAGACTACATGCACTTGAGCATTGGTCCTACCGACGAGTAAGCGCTTCTCTCGGAGTGTGGAGTATTCGTGCCCCACCAGACGAAGCAAGCATAACGAAACAATCTCACCCATGTATCCCAGCGAAACACCAAATGAATTATATTCCGCATAGTGGCTGATATCATGCAGTCCCTAATCTAACTATGAGAGAGGTTATATATGTTAAAGTAGCTACTGCTTTGGCAGAGCCATTAGCCTAAACCAACTTACACTAATTACCAGATAGATCCAGTCCGCTGCCGAGCTGCAACTGACCATCTTGATGATCAGTGCTTATACATTATCACAGTTTTACTAATTTAACCTCATTACATCACTAATACATTTATTAACTAAAATAACCGAAAGCAGTCAGAGAACAAGCCATGCACTCCTAAATACCAATGCCATTCCACACCCACAGTCTGAAAATCTCAAGAAAACCTCTGCAACGACGTGAAAGCGCTGCCAATCATGTTAACACGAATACAAATCAACGTCAGCCTCTAATGTATCATCCCGCACGCAGATGATATCACAACGGGAGATCTCTGATAACTATTTACCTAAAAACACAATGTTTGTTAATACATAATCCAAACATGAAAACCTATTACATTCCCTTACATTTGTACATATAGATATGTCTGTTGGCAGTATGTCTTGCTAGCGCGCATGAAATTCTACGTTGCCCTGCACATTACCCTTACATCTTACCCTTACATATTACGCTTACATATTACCCTTACATATTACCCTTACATATTATGCTTACCGTGTTGGTGATGAAGGCGAAAAACTAGGATTTATAAATGTGAGAAACTGATGAACCTTCCGCAGAGGCAGGTGCAAGTGCCTGTCCCCCATGCTGGACCGAGCTATACCTTCTGAAACATGCTAACTACCCACAGCACTCCCCCTTTATTACTGAGACGCCATCTCAATGCTATAATCAAATTATTATGAATAACAACGTTAGAAGGCGTAATAAATATTGGTTTTTTACTGCTTCTAATCTATTCAGTGAAGGTTGTATGATGACTTCTAAACAGATTAGCACACGCAGTATGACAAGGGCACGTTCACTGATGCCACCGTTTGCTCTACTCAATTACCCCCACCCACATAGTAAATGCAAACACTGCCTCAAGTCAGACCTACCGTCTTGAACATGGCATGGTGTCTATCGTTTGGCCTCAAACCAAACTGGAGCAAACAAGTCAGCTGGATCACCAAATAAATCACTTAACAAAGCAAATAGTTAGCCGTAAAGCCTTTAGGATTAGTGTTGGAACTCCGAGCACGGTGCTCAATGGCCGCACTAATTAATAAAGAGTATTTCACTAGAACCATGAGCAAACGAGTTTGAATAGTATAAAGGTATTACTCAATGCGTAATGAATTTGAAGCTGGTCAACCAGGTCAACAAGGGTCGGCCGGTAGCAAGCACCCACAAACTCCCATTTCGCTGAATACATGGGTTATCCAAGGAGGATAACACTATGGGCGGGTCATATGAAATGATTACAGACTTCACATGAGGAAATGCACTAGCTACATTTGTAACCAGTCTAGTGTGGAAACATTCCTCCTAAATTGAAAAGTTTTGGATGGCACCAAATGGACAGCCCATTACGTGATATACATTATACAGTGTAGCTTGCGTAATCCCAAGCCTTGTCTTTGCCCGCATGTTGGATAGCAATAGATCATTTTCCGTGCTATACCTTAGATTTTCACCTATAACCTTTACTGCACGGACTCTGTTTTCTGTCCACTGCTTTAAACTGATTATTTTATTTTTGCTTTACATGCAAAAACGAGACCTATGCAAAATAAAGTTATCAAACCAGATTACTGGTACGTATTTCTCATGGAATGCTGAATATATGCACATGTATGCAACCAACCTGAGTTTCTCCTGAGAAACTCAACATTTTTGTCTCAAAATTAAAATACCGATTTCACAAAGTCTTATGCATGTCATACATTTACAGATAAGGCATTACACAAGTGGTTTGTATCAGACCAATAAAATGGTCAATAATAATAATAATCAGCATTTCTTGAATCAAGATTTGGGAACAATTATTCAAGAATGAGGGTTCATGCAATTGTCAACCGTTCAAATTGTTGAAACTTTGTGAGCAAACTTAGCATAACATATCCAGACAATTTAATAATATTTACGCGGTCAATTTGTATGATATTTTGCATTATGTTGACTAGTCGCTAGAATTGCGGCTGATCTCACGGTCAGGCAGTCAATTAACAGTACTATGGAGAGAGGATAACTCCAGGTCAAAACCTAGTGGCTTATTGATTGAATGATGGAACTAGTAAGAGAATACAGGAAGCCTGTCACTTTCATTTACATTTATATTCTCAGACTAGTATTGACTGTTTTACAGAAACTATGATGCTGATGCTATCACAACTGTGTTATCATTTCCTGTACTGCTCTTGCCAATTGTCATACTCCGACCACCCACACACTACCCAATGCATGTTATTTCTACTGTTTGGTATATATCAACTTCACAAGGCCACCTGGTAGCCAACTGCTGGCCACAGCTTTAGCCACCGGTTGTCTGATATTTTGACCGTCGGGTGATGGCAACCACGTAGTGTGTAGTTTAGTCTCACTTTTTATGTGTGAGTGGACAGTATAGCTCACCTCAACAGACTCGGCCTCACAGTTATGCCCACTGCAGATTGGCTGCATGCACTATTGTTTTAAAACACATATTACTCAAGCAAGATCGCTAACTAGACTATGTTGTTATGGGCCAAATCTGAGACATAATGTCTTTAGACCAAATCCACACATTCAATCTTATATTACGAATTCGGTCCAAGGTTTCAGGCTGCAATGTCTCTCAATGGAACATTTCTTATCAATAAAAATCATTCTAAACTAGCTTCAAAATCACCAGTACTAGATATTACACTGACTTGGGTGTTATCAAGCTTGCGATGTAATAATTACTTTAGAATGCCACGAGGTACACTGCTGTATTCCTAGAGACAGTTTAACTCAGTTAATAATAACATACCTGGCTCTGTATTTAAATGATATACATGAGTAAGATGTAGAGTACATGACCACCATTAGCAGAATATACTTCATAATACTAATCTATATACGCAAAGGACAGTGTCTCTTGCAATTATATTTGTAATTAGATGGTGGCTCATCTGGCGAATCTAACCATAAATCGTATCAATCATTTGGAATAGCAAATATCTAGACTATACCAGTGGTTAGAAACTCAACTAGTATAGCCTACACTTTAGTAATAGGTTAAATTTACCAAGGTTTGTAGGCAATACTCACCTGGAGAAATTATCGAGCTGCGTAGTAGTGGAAGCACTAGCTAAAGAGCTATACATTTCAAATTCTTGAAAATAAACGTCGCGTAATAGTTAGTTTTCTCATCGAATATCGCCTCATAGGTGTCTTCAAGCTGTTGAATATCAATATAGTTAGTAAACTGAACGTGTGCAATGAATTTTCATAAAATTGATTCGTTAATAATTTAGAAGTCATCAAGCCCGATATGCATATCTCTAATAGCCGCAATGCTATTCACAAGATAGAGTTAAGTACATTCAGAACTGGAATAGAGCCGCAATTGTATAATTACTCCGCAGTCGAAATAAAACTTAAACTCTCGAAGCGATGATCAATACGAGAGGAGCAAATGATACAAAACAGGGTGGCAAGCAATGAAATAGTCACGAGAATCAAAGAAAGTAAAAATACTACCTGAAACAGCATTCCGAGTAATAAGTTTCAAAGACAGCTCAAACAGGTTGATCAGCTTGCATGCCCCTATTTGTGCACTTCTGTGTTATAAGTTCTAGGTGTCTCACTTCAGATAACCTAGTACAGTACATAGCAGGTATATAACCTTCATGGTAGTTTTATTATTTTTCATTGATTTATTCAGTCAAGTGCGTTTTACTCGCAGAAAATCTGAACACGATCAGTGAGTGAATAATTCATTTTAGTGTCTACTGACCGTCTGATACCATGAGTGAGCCGAGATAGGACAGTAAAGAGATATATGAAAAATTTAAACATGGATTTCACTGTCAGGACACATCGTCGGGGGAGGTCTCCGTATGGGTTATGACGAGAGATTCAGTAATTTTTCCTCCGCTAGCTTTCACAACTGATGCAGAGGAAGTAAGCTGGGGATCCACTCCCTGCTACAAAAGAAATCATAAAAATCTAAAATGTTCAAAAGACTCGGATCCACTCATCCACCGTTTCAACAAACTGTCATTTGGATGAGAAATTTTTTACATAAGCCAACCCA
>Ga0224511_10004149_pt1 | contig 10820 bp, 10 predicted proteins | sample SF_May12_sed_USG_2_FD_169988 | JGI IMG/M metagenome (GOLD analysis project Ga0224511, IMG submission 169988) | Sediment microbial communities from San Francisco Bay, California, United States - SF_May12_sed_USGS_8_1 | ecosystem: Environmental > Aquatic > Marine > Sediment | place: USA... | reverse complement strand
AAGATTTCTCCACTGAACATAACTTGACCAGTATTTACCGTTATTTGTTTATATTTTAAGTTTTTAAGCATCTGAAGGTCAGCCGCTTTAAATGTACATTTACATGTCCTCCAAACAAAATCGCATTCTCCAAACGACATTACAAAATATACGTTATATAAATCTAACAGAAAACATTACACATAAAGCAAGTGTGATGAGGCAGAAAGTACCAGGTGGATAAGATCAGATCCGTTATCAGTCGCTGATACCCACAATATGATGAACAAGACTGTCTCTACGATAACATCTTAACGCAAACACTAAGTAGCTATCATGGCACTGGGGCTTAACTGGAATCATATGTGAATTACCGCTGATGTGTTTATGTTTTTTTTAAACTTATTTCCCAACGTCTATATTTTCATGGCAGATCTTTATTGAACAATTTATGATACATCTGAGGGACGAACTACAAAAAGTGAACAGTTGGTTTCAAGCATGCGGAAATGCACAATGAGTTATGCACTTGACGGAATGAGATATGACAATTACAAGGCTGCTTAGGGAAATGAATTCAACAATTGCATCCCTCACATATCTCCGTTATTATAACACCTTCAGTGTCACTCGCATGCAATATAAATACATATCATAGAAGCGACTTTAATCATTGCCATAAATCAATCACACTACGCATACCTAGGCCCACCTCTTTATGCAGCTTTAGTGATTGTTAGCTGGCGAGGTAGGTTGCATATTTTGCCCCAAACATTTTCTTGCTGTAAGAAGTTAATCATGCATAGATATAATAAAAACCGCACATTATCAACTCAACCGTCACTAAATTCATAATAAGAAAGAACACGAATTAGATTATATACACAACATGATATTGATCAATCGACAGTTCCTCAACTGTCAATCATTTATAACAGTACATGTCAAATTTTAATCAAATGGATTAGGGATAAATTGTTCGGTGACAATCTTACCTAGTATATACAATAGAAAGCGTACTTCCTGTGCGTAATAAACCTTATCACATGAACAATGGATGTAGCATATGTGGGCGGAGATTAAAAAATTGTGGAACTATGCATTAAAGAGTTGATATTATTTAAATAAATATAACAGTATTGTTTTACAAGATATTTCTTTAGAAATATAAAATGCAAACTTTAGGATGACATATTCAAAATAAATACGAGAGTTCAATGTGTTACATCATTATTTTATTTCGTGTTGTTTCCGTCGTAATAAGCAGAACAAAAACATGTAGAGTGAAATACGGCATCTAAATGGTTTGAAATGTATAGGGTCTATGTATATATCTGTGAACAACTAACACAGTATGATATCCTTATATTTTTGCAAATTTATTAATTTAAGATAGGGTTTTTGAAAACAAGGGAAAAATTACCGAATCTTTCCTGTCAATGATGACGGTTTTTGGAAATACTTAATGAAAAATTGTATGTTCGTAAAAAAGTCTAGGGTCGGCCAGTTCCGATCTATGAGATTCGACTGCAGACTAAATGCAGAATGTTTTGAGGCTAATAATGGTATTTAATCTTTAGCTGATGATTATATGCAATCTACAAAACTCTGTATAATTGTAGAATCAACACCGTTCACAAAGCAAAATTTGAACGGAATGTTTAATGTATATTCCAGTTTTACATTGAAAACGATAACTTCCTTAGCTTCTGCATTTTTACAATACAGGAAAGTTGCGGTTAAAACTGCATAAAAGAGTTTAAACGCTTACTGTAATATAAGTAATTACATTCGCAATTTAGAAAATGTTTAGTGCAGGCTTCACAGACAATCGAATTTGATGAAATTGATGAAAATATTTCAATGATCAGCTGCAAAATTAATTCTAAGACAAACAGATGGTGTGTAAGATTCGTTAGAAGATATGAGTGCATTTATTTTGAAACACTGCACATTAAAATTGTCTGCTTATGGGGTGTTGTTAGGCAATGAAGTACAAAGACGAACGCCATGCACAATTAATGAATATTTACTTTGTAGCTCGATTAAAGATCACTTTCCTACTTAATTTACTTTACAGATGTCATTTCTCATCTTTTGATCAAAGTACATTCGCACATACAAAATGCATATAAAATTGCTTCTATATGTATGTCCTTCCATTCGTCTGAATTTCATTTCTAGAAATACACATGGCTCATTGTCAGTCGTCCATCGTCCGTGCGTGCGTGCGTCCATGCGCCAACAATTTCCTTAAACAACTTCTCCTCTAAAACCACTCATTGGATTTTGACCAATCTTCATATGATTGATCCCTGGGTGGTCCCTTTTCAAAACTTGTTCAAACCATTCCAGTTGGTTGCCTAAGTAGGTCACGGGGTCAAAAAGTAGGTTTTCAAAATGCAATTTTCAAAAATCATCTTGTCTGAAACTACAAGGCTTAGAGCTTTCATGTTTAGTATATAGCATTATCTAGAGGTACTCTACCAAAATTGTTCAAATGCACATTGGATCAAAATTGACCCCGCCCTAGGGGTCACAATTTTACATTGAATTATATCAGAAAATGTTTTAACAACTTCTCTTGAACCGCTTATGGGAATTTCACCAAACTCAACAGGAATGGTTCCTTGGTGGTCCCCTACCAAAATTGTTGAAATGGTTCAGATTGGTTGCATAAGTAGGTAACGGGGTCACAAAATAGGTGTTCAAAATGCAATTTAAAAAATCTTCTTGTCTGAAACTACAGGGCCAATAGCTTTCATATTTGGTATATAACATCATCTAGAGGTCCTCTACCAAAGTTGTTTAAATTAAATCCCTGGGGTCAAAATTGACCCCTCCCAGGGGTAACAATTTTACATTGAATTATATAAGGAGAACTTCAAACGACTTCTTCTCTTGAACTGCTAATGGGAATTTGACCAAACTCAACAGGAATAGTTCCTAGGTGGTCCCCCACCAAAATGGTTCAAATGGTTCTGATTGGTTGCATAAGTAGGTCATAGGGTCATTAGTAAGTTTTCAAAATGCATTTTTCAAAAATCTTCTTGTCAGAAATTACACAACCCAGATTTCAACATTAGTGGTCCTCTGTAAATGGCTCCACTGTGACCTTTTCCTCAGGTGAGCGACCCAGGGCCCTCCTGTTGATATGTGTGATATTAGTATAGTATAAATTGAAATATGTTCATAGAATATAAATATACGTTGCAAACAAAAAGACACCATGTCAAATGCCCCGTACCAAAGGAATACAGCACAACAAGAAACAAGCCTAAATAGACGCAACGGATATTAAACCCCTGCCACACCAGAGTGGCGTCCTTACAGCGTTCACACAGCGTTTAAAACAATTGCAGAACGCCGAGGTGCGCGCTGTGCAAACACCAGCAACGCTGTGCAAACGCTGTGGAAACGCCGTGCAATCGCCTAGAACGCCATGCGGCGGCGTTTACTTTGAGCAAGCTCAAAACAAACGCCGAGACTTGGCATTTCCACGGCATGTTAGACAGCACGCTGTGGCAACGCTGTGGGGTCTTCTAGAGCGCCGTGGGCGCTTTGTGAGCGCGCCACGTGCACGCTGTTATAACGCCGTGTAAATTCTGCATTTGGAGTAGGCGTTTGCAATGCATTTTGAAAATAAAACAAATAATCATAAAATGTATTAAAATATATAAAGTATTTATTGTAATAAATGCAAATGGTATAAGTTTTATTCAAACGAACAAAACTTAGAGCTTGACCATAGTTTGTCTTTTATTTTAATACTAAGGTGTTTAACAAAAATAAACCTCAACTAAAACACATACTTATAAAAGCTATTCAATGTACACTACTTAGCATATGTGTGTTACTACATATATTGCCAATCCTGCCTGACTTTAAACATTTTAACAATTGTTGAATCCTATGACAAATTGCTTCGAAAAGTTAAAATAGATCACTATGTTTGCAAAATAGGGTTACTCAAAAAATTATAAAAAATAGTAAAAAATCTTAAACGCTATAATCGCCGTGAGGACGCTGTGTGCGCGCAGTGTGCGCGCCGTGTACGCGCGGTGAACACGCTGCAGGAACTGCTTGCGCGCTGTGAAAACGTCATGGACGCTGTAAAGACGTTGTGGAAACGTTGTGTGGACGCTGTAGGGACGCTGTGAGGACGTTGTGTACACGCTATAACAGGCAATTTTGGTATTTCCGCGGCGATCCCACAGCGCGCTGACATGGTTTTGGAACGCTGTACAAACGCTGTGGCAACGCAGTTTGGTGTGACAGGGGCTTTACAAAACACATTGAATGTCATTGAATTTTGATAAACAATCTTTTACTTTGTTTGCAACATTTTTCTATGAACATCTCTTCAACTTATATTGTTTATTTGTTATATATTTATTTAAATTATTTTCTGTGCTTTGCATTTGACAGATATCAAAATGCTGTATTGAATGTACTAAAGGCGTTATATATGCACGAAAAGGGTCGTCGTTCCAGGTCAGAGGGTGTTTTGAAAGAACGTTATGCGTGTAACACAACCGGTAGCTTATCAGCAACTGCAGGGTGTTGTTTGTAAATCAATTCATTTATCATTCTGCAGATACCTACACTCACGGTAAAGTAATATACTTGTGGTTACATGATGTGTAAATGGTTTTCAAATATGTTTTACGCGTTTCGTTATTATATGTATATCTAATTTATTACATATAACAAGTGATGTTTGGTATTCATAATTAATTGTCCATCTAAAACTTGCAATCGCAGCTCCCAAAAAGCAAATAATAATTAATTCTAAATAGAGTTTGGTATTCACGTCTTTATGTCGCTAAGCACTGAAATGCATATGTTTATTAAATAAGTTAATTCTCACGAATCCTTTAAAGGTACTCTCTTTGAGAAGTACTTTAATATGTGACCAAACGGTACATATGGACGTAAACGTTAGTTGGTTAGTTACATTAACACCGTTGTTCAATACTGATTTGGTCATATCACGACAATCAGTTCACTAATCGGCGTTCCAGGGTTCACCAGTACTGACCTTCACACTCGACTGACTGTTTTTTCCACATGAGCCAGTTCTGAGTGACAACTTAACCAGACTAAGCCCAATGTTGTTTAGCATCAACTACATGTATCACAGAGTGAGGTTGTCTGTTGGGCTAGAACCCCCGACCATTGGTTCACAAACAAAAGTCGACGTTAAACAAAAAATGTTCATGTTTGTATTGAATCTTTATTTCTGTGTACTTACGATCACAGTTATCGCAATATAAAAGATTGGTTATGAATATGAACTCCGCAATATATTGCATTCACCAGAAACTACACATTTTAGTTTGAGTATTTCAGGAAGAAGGATCCAACTAAAGGGGAAAAAGTTATCAGTGCAGATATGACTTTGGCTTGAAGAGGAAAATTATATGTTTTGAAATACACTTATTAACTTAAATATATTTTTAACATACTTGAAGCATTAATGGACCATTTTTGTTTATGTATACAGTACTATGCAATCGTAAAATGTAATTTGCTTCTAAGAACACGCATGATTGACAAACAAACTTGTTAACCTTCTTCCTCCTCGTCGATATTCGGCTGATTGATATACATGGAATGGACATGATGCTATGAGATAGGTTGCACAGGCGTTAAAACATTTAGTTGAATATTTGAATCTTAAAAACAGTTCAGTAAATGGAAGTGTGTTATATTGATTTAACTCAGCACAACCTTATACGCAACAACACAAAAAGTACCTTATGAATACATTTGGAAAATAGTAATATCTTTTGAGACAATCGTGTTTCAACCAGTTATGCGGTGGACCTCAAGCAATTTTGTTCCAATGAATAATTTCTTTTAAACATGTTATTAAGAATATCATAAAACACAAATAAGAGTAGATGAGCACCCTGCATGCTAATTAATTACGCTTAAGTATTTCTTGATAAGACAAATGGGTACAACTTTGAGCGTAAACGTTTAGTTTTTTCCGAGTCTTCGCCCACGCTACTACACATCAAGATCTTTCTTGTATTTATCTTATCCACCCTATTATACAATCTCTCAAAATGAATTACATGCTTATTATGATTTATTGGTTTTTAAGATGTGTGTGGAGCCTGCTTGGATCTACACAATAACCACTCTAAGAATTGTTTACATCTTTGGAAAAACAACATTAAGACAGATTGTAAATGTTCGAATACAATTGGACAATAATAATGCCCTGGCAAGAAAAACAAGGAATCAAACCTTGACGTCTATGGGTAGAACGTGAAACATTTAGCACTTAAATCCATGTGCTTAGCATTCATCAAATATTTAATTTCGTAAATAGTAAATGTTACTGACACAACCATTACTATTCTGCAAAAAAAACAACTAGTGTACCTGGGTTAACTAGTATTAGTCGCTTTACCCTGCAAGTACTGGACTGTTTGTTTTTATATGTGTCAACTGTAAGAGACAACAGAACCAGACTTAGCCAATAGATGTTACCCGGAATTCGGTATTGAATGGAAAACGCCAGCTTATAGAGGCGGTACAAACAAAAGTGTCCTATTTCATTCTATTGAAAATCACATACCGTATCACTAATTGGACGCCGTAAAGACATTGTATGGGTTGAATGTGACTTACATAACGGTTAATCTATGTTTGTACCGCTGGATTTTTCCATCAATAACCAATTACGGTTTAAGTCTATTGTCTTTCATCAAAAGTCGCGGAAACTGTTTACCGCTCACGGTAAAGCTCGAACTTCAGAGATTCGAAATAAAGGTCAGAAGCTCTACTGGTTGAGCTTAACCGTGACGGTAAACATGTCTTGCAGTAAAAAGTATTTGCATAAAAAACCCTAAATGTAGAAAAAAAGTATTAACTATGTACACAACACATACATCAAGTGTAGTCGTTGGTTAGTATCAGCTGGATAAGATCGGATCTGCTTTCAGTCGCTCACGTACAATATTTATGAAAAAGACTGCTTCAACGGTGACATCGTTTCGCATAATACTAAGATGCTCTAGTTGAAAAACGGCTAAACCGGAATCATCCGGAAATATATATGCACCGATGATGCGTTTTTGTTGTTTTGTTTCATTTCGTCTTTTATTGTAAAGCAGACTGGTATTGAACAATAAGTTACGCTTTTGCTGAGATAAGTATGACAAAAAGTAAACAGTTCTTTACATTAATGCAGAAATGTGCACAATAAATAATGCTCTTGGAGAAATGAGCTATTGCAATTACAAGGTTACTTAGGAAAATGCATTTACCACTTGCATCGCTCACATACAGAACTGATATTACTTGCATGCAATACAAAAAATATTTTTAGTGCAGTCACACTAGAGCGTACGGCATCAAATATATGAGGGTATGCGCATACGCTGATATACGTAAGGCGTACGTTAGACATACGTCTTGTACGTTTCAAAATACGCTGAAATATTGTTTTGAACATGTTTAAAATTGTTCAGCGTATGCGAGCGTTTATCATACACGTTACGCACACATTAACCATACGCAAAACATTTGCTGGATGCGCTATGATGACGTTACAGGTTCGTTATACGAACGCTGTTAAAACGCTCTGCATACACGACGCATGCCTTCACTTGTATAAAAACCTACAGAGTTTGTGCGTATAAGTAGCTTTACCGACATTTTTACATGCAATACATTCGTTCTATCATACGCTTTAGAATGCACCTTAAAGTAACGAATTGTCTCTTTAAATTGTCAACATATCATTCACACAGCGAAACGCTAAATAAGGGTAACGAACAAGAGATGTATGTCAGCTTTATTGTATTGTTTAAGTGATGTCAGAAACTGACAATTGGTCTTCTGGAGGAAGAGTGCGATGGGCTCTAGAAGTTCAATCATTAACAAATCACCACTCAAGTTGTTGAGCCGTACCGGGGATTAAACGTACGATCCCGTGGATTAGCAGTGCCCTATCAACTTAGCCGATTGTTTAAAATTAAATAGAGGACACCTACAATATATATGTTATCATACACTTTTATTTAAAGTAAGACCTTTGTAATGGACTATGAAGAATACACATTTGTATTTTTATCAAAAAAGATAAAATATTTTTTTTTTTTTATTAAAATGTGATATATATTAATATGCTTTTACTTTTCAACCGTAGAAAAATCTTTTCAAATGCAAGTTACCTATATTTGCTAAAATTAAAATTAAAAGGAAGTAATTTTACACCTTATTATCTCCCTTAAATATGAATAAAATGAAAGTTTTCGATCTTGTTTATAAAATCAAAAAAGCAAAAATGAGAAAGTTGTGCGGAGGGTCGTCTTAAAATGGCATATATTTAAATAAAAAAGTTTATAAAATCTCTTCCTAGCTGCAAATATGTGAATCCATTACAAAGGTCTTACTTTAATCGTAATATGTGTACACAGTTTACCAACCATAATTTCAACAGAATGTTTAATGTTAATTCCACACTCACCTGGAAACGCTTGGTACAGGAAGCTCGCGGTTAAAACATTTTATATGTCTAATGTAATTGCTTTTCCTAATGTTTTAAACTATTTGTGTAATTTAAGTATTTTACCTTTGCAATTTGGTGAATGTTCTCTGCACAGGCTGTTGTTGGCAATAAGAATTAAAATGCATAAAATAAGTGCAGTAAGCCGAATGCAAAATCGGTAAAAAAATTATTAAACTATTCAAGATTTTTTTAAAATTAGGTTTGGATATTATAACTGTTATTGGGTAATATTCATAAAAATCATTTTGAACAAATAATACAAACGTGACTTATTATAAAGTTTAATAAGGTAGTCTTAACTTTAAAATCTTACCCCAAAGATATTATATTCATAATATTTGTTCAGCACGCCTGGTATTTTTTCATCTTTTTAAATTTGTAGTCAATAAATGTTTTAGTGTCAGTGATTTTATGCCACATTTCTTTGCTTAGACTCTTACCAAAATCATATTTTAAGATAAGTATTTTCCATCCAATTTTTCTGTGCTCTAGCCCCTTCAAGTATTCAGGAATTTCGCATCAACGCCCACGCATCCACAGCGTATGGCCGCCATTTACAATTATCCTATCTATCATATTGAGTACATTGCTAAATAGCTTATAATGAATTACGTATTTGAATGATTCATGAAAATATTTGTTTTCAAGCTGTGTTGGGAGTGATTATATCTAGTCGAATATATGTTTGACATGTTGTAACGAATAATAACAACAAAAACAACAACATAAAGACGAATTTTATTTTTTCCAACATCAAGGGCAGACAAGAATCCGACAACAAATACGCCTGGCAACACGGGGAGAGCCGATGTCAAACCGTTAAACACTTGGTGCGGTATATCCTGTATTAAACGGTTTTCAGATATAAAATCTGAAGAAAAAATATTAATGTTAAAAGCTTTTTACGCTGGTCACTACGATATTTTATCAAACATGCGACATATTGTAACAGAACAGAACGTTGGAAAAAAATAAATAAAATAAAACTTTTTATCCACCTAACTAAGAAATATTTTATTCATCTTCATGAGACGGAACATACAAGCTGATCGAGATCAGATTCAGTATCAGTTGTTGATACCCACAATATGACGAACAAGATTGCCTCTAAGATAACAAAATCTTACTGCACAAACTAAGTAGCTATACCAGCATTGTATGCTCAACTGGAAACATATGTAGCATTACTTTTGGTTTTGTAACAATTGTCCCTTTTTTTTCTTGGAAATCGTTATAGAACAATAAGTGACATAGTTTCTGAGAGACGTACGATAAAGAATCAAGAGGTGTTTGCAAGCATGCATATATAGGCAGAATAAATTATTAACGTGCAGAAGTGAGCTATTACAGTGTTGTTTAGGAAAATACATTTAAAACTTGCATGCCTCAAGTATGTTCATTTTATTACATAAATTATTAGGCGTGAACTGTTTCTTGTATACAATATATAAATTATTTTATATATGTATAATAGAAGCGACTCGTCCTTCTTCATTTTCGTTTTACACACACCGGAAAACACACAATAAAGTTATCGACCGAGATGGTCATGTCAGGTTTGTTATATTTCTTTAGGTCAATATTTTAGAAACTGAAAACTGATCTTTCTTTATCAAAGGAAGACGCAGTTGGGCTGTATAAATTATTTCATTAACAAATCTCCACACAAAATGTTTGGCCGTGCCAAGGGTCGAAGCCACGAGCTCTGGATCGGCAGACCAACACTCTAACCAACTGAACCGACTGGCCCCGTTTGTTTGAATTTTAACGGATGATACTTCATAATGTTTAACTTTTAATTTAATGGTAATAAGTGTGCACATATTACTAACCATATTTTTAACAGGAAGTCTTTATGATACAATGTAATACCATAATCACCTGGAAACGCTTGGTACAGGAAGCTTGAGGTTAAAACCTTTTGCATGTCTAATGTAATTCATATCCCTGACCCTATTAACTATTTGTGTAATATAAGTAATTTGCATTTGTACTTTGGAGTGTTCTGTGCCGGCCTGGTTGTCAATACTTATGTAAGAAATTAGTGCACCAAGATGCACGGAAAATCGGTCAAAAACAAAACTGTATAGTTTCTGTAAGAAATGAAAATAAGATGTTGAATGATGATATCAATATGTAACATTATTTAACATTGTCGGTGTTGTGTAGGCACAATATGCGTGATACACAACCTGTAGTTTTCATCCTGGCAAGGCGATTATCAGCAGCTGCAGGTTCGCGTTTGTCAATCAGCTGATTTATCATTCTGCAGACACAAACACGGTAACATGATTTATTATATTTGTAGTTT
>Ga0224511_10004148_pt1 | contig 10820 bp, 5 predicted proteins | sample SF_May12_sed_USG_2_FD_169988 | JGI IMG/M metagenome (GOLD analysis project Ga0224511, IMG submission 169988) | Sediment microbial communities from San Francisco Bay, California, United States - SF_May12_sed_USGS_8_1 | ecosystem: Environmental > Aquatic > Marine > Sediment | place: USA... | reverse complement strand
ATTTGATGTTACATACTAGTAACTTACTTTGTTATCTATGAGTGTGTCCTCAGTGATGGAACATATGAAGATTGTCTCCGCATAAACACATATTGTCATAATGTCAAATACATTGTAAGAACAATCTTCTTCCGGTGACATATAACATGTGATGTGTCTCAAAATGTTTGTACTGTCATTTGCCGCATTGTCTCTTATCGTAACAAAACATTAGGTTGGGTTTGGCCAAACACTTCAGATAGATGTATATCCAGTTTATATAATATTAGTTATCTCTGTTTGTTAACATAGGTGATGCATTTTATTTCTGTGTAATGATGTTTAAACTATCATGAAAATTATATATATTTTTCGATTAAAACAAGTAAATGCTGATTGCAGAAATTGTGTTTAGTCATAAAAATTTAGCAACATTTTAAGCCATAATAAATACACCGTTGTTTGATTAATTTTAATGTCTTGGATATCATTCCTCTGATAAAAATTAAAAAAATTCATGCACACATTCTCAATCCATTGCCCTTTAAAATGATGCATAAAAACAATATGCACCCTAGTCAGTAGAAAACGAGTCATTGGAACAATTATTGCTGCCATTCGGATTACTGATTTAGTGTCATCATACTCATACTGTATAACCTATGTAGAGCAACATCAGGCGGCTACATAAGATTTTGGTTCCTCGTGAGAGGTGTTGTTCCTCGGAAGTTCATTTTCCATGGTCAATGTTTTGGGCGGGGCGTTTTTTCTGATCGAGAGAGGTAGCCGCTCGTTAGAGATGCTGCTCATGGAGGTTATACAGTACATCGTTGGGGCATCTTTTTGTTGAAGGGTCATATTGAAGGGCCAACTTTCTTCGTTGACACGCCTTTTGTTAACGTGTTGTCTTTCCTCCTTCTTTGGCACACCTTCTTTTGCAGAGCTGCTTGCTTTAATTGTGTGTCACACCTTCTGTTGCAGAGCTGCTTGCTTTAATTGTGTGCCACAACTTCTGTTACAGAACGCTTGCTTTAATTGTGTGTCACAACTTCTGTTACAGAACGCTTGCTTTAATTGTGTGTCACAACTTCTGTTACAGAACGCTTGCTTTAATTGTGTGTCACACCTTCTGTTACAGAACGCTTGCTTTAATTGTGTGTCACAACTTCTGTTACAGAACGCTTGCTTTAATTGTGTGTCACACCTTCTGTTGCAGAGCTGCTTGCTTTAATTGTGTGTCACACCTTCTGTTGCAGAGCTGCTTGCTTTAATTGTGTGTCACACCTTCTGTTGCAGAGCTGCTTTCTTTCTTCGTCGGCACTCCTTCTGTTGGTGGATCATAATTCTTCGTTTGTACACTTTTAATTAAAGGTCCATTTTAAATGTTTTGCAAATCATCTATATTTGATATCTATGTGGAGGATTTGTTTTTATTTTTAAAAGTAATTTCAAATCAGTTACCGTTTTATCTATGTGTGATATCGATAGCCTTTACCCATGTTGTTCAAATGATGCTCTTGGGTTTATAAATGGCCCCGTTCTATGTATCACACTTTTAAATTAAATGATATAAGACAAACTTCAAATGACCAGAGGCCATGTTTGGTTTTGCAAAATTTTGTCTTTGTTTCGAAAAGAAGCTACATATGATATAGTACAGGACGACATTTTAATTTCACTAACGTCGCTGTTAAACAGAACGTTTACAAACTTGATTAAAGTTAAAAGAAAAAAAACAACAAGATTTATTTTCCGAGGACCAATATCGAAGTCAAAATTATTAAAATATATATGTATTTTTTAGGGAAAAAGTATCAAATGTGATTATCCGCTTTTTTAAAGCAATGAGGTCATTTAACAGAGATCCGCGTGAACTTGCTTTAATCATCACACACGTCACACGACAACCATCCAGTCTAGAAACTTTTGAATAATTTTAGACATGACGAAGTCTTTCGCTTTCGAGTTTGAACCCCTGATTAGCGAATATACATATCTGGGCTGTTAAGATTTAACTAAAAATTCAAGAGATGTTCAAAGAAAAAAACGTTGTAAACAATGTGGACAGGTCAAGTTTATGGGCACCATGACAAAATGGCCTACAAAATACAAACGCATAGAACAGCACAAAACACGCAGAACAACAGGACGTAACAGACATTCAGAATAAACTAATCCAAAAAGCCAACCGAGATTTTTGTGTGTCACATTTAGTTTAATTTCGAAGTTTGAACAACTTACATGTCGTTAAACATTTTCAGCGAATAATCCGCATTTATACATCCGGATGGCGGGTTTATATCTAAATATAGTAAAAACACGAATGTGGTCGGAATTGTAGGTAAACAATAACAGAAATTGGGTAGCAGTCAACAGTTTAATCGGTACAAATCGTGTATTCTTTTTCACGTATTTTATAAAATGTTTCGATGTTTTGTAATTATTTCATTTTTGTTTGGCTTTAAAATACCATTTTGTATTGAAATATTGATAAATTATAGTTGATAAAAGGATCGTACACCCGCCCTTTAATAGCCCCGAAATATTAATCTGCGAATCCGAAGTTAAAACTCCACAGTAGCGGCAGCCCCCGTCATGTCAAGTTTGTTGGTCACTGTTCTGATTTCTATTTTGGTACCGATGGTTTATCTCCCGTTTACTCTCGATCCATCTCAAAATTAAGTGTAACTCAATTAAACTAGAACTATTTATGAATCAAATAGTCAGCGCTAAATTGGTGTTTGTGGTATTGGTAGTAAAAAAGAAAAAAAGAAAAGAAAATGAAAACATGTTGACCTCAAGCGGTTTGAATTACATGTTTTGTGAATAATTTATTTGTGTTGTTGCTTTTTTAAGAAAGATAATGATTTCCAAGAAGTATTGTGCACGCTAATGAAAATCACATGGGAAAAGTACAGATAAATGTTTATTAGAAAAAGCAAATGCGAATAGGTTCTTAAATTTACTTCTCCCAAGTATTGGTTAATATCAATGATACAACATGGAAAAGGATTTAATTGTTTCATTATCAATAAACATAGGACGCATATGTTTTTCTTTCTTTATTTAACATTTTGAATCAACAAAAATCTCTGTCCTAATGTTGAATTTGACCAGTAATCCATAGTAAATGTAAACTGTTACTATTTACCTATGTTTTGAACAAGTAAAACATAACATTTACATACGTACAATTACAATACAACACAATACAATATAAATAGCTTTTCTGCTCTCTAAAGATAACAAACTCTGGTACTACTTTCTTCTTTTTGAAAACCCTGTGTCTTTATTTCCTGAACGTTCAGATATCTAATCTCAGCTTAAAAGTCTTTATTGTTGGGAACGTCAAGAGTACAGAAGTCAATCAAACGAAATACATCCAATCATTATTCAGGATCTGCCCATTTATATTGCGTGATAAAGCATGGATTGGTACATTTCGTGTTTTTTAAATCGTTTACAGCTTTTGTGCGTTAACAAAATCTGACGTTTACATTTTAGTATGCTCTTGTTATTATCAGACAATATTGTTCCAATTTTATAGGACTTGTTGACGTTTTCATTTTAATTTTAAAATAAAGATGTTTTTTCTTAACGTCTTACTTATTTACCTGTTAGTTAGCTCGACAATCTCACAAAACATATGGGACATACAATCTGGATTCAATTATGACACTTTCGACTACAATAACTTTGACGATTTGATCAACGACTTTCTTTCAGACTTCAACTACGATTACGCAAAGAAAATTCTTTCAGACAGCAACTTCTACTACGGTTCCGTCAAAGTCTTTTATCCAAACTACACCTACTACTACGGTTCCACCAATGACTTTTATTCAGACTACTACGGTTCTTACACGGACTATCCTCCGTACAACTACAACAACTACTACTATCAAGATGCCACAACACACACTGGGGCAACCAGTTCACCCCGACCTTCTTCGACTACGCCAACCGAGATGACATGGACAACAGACAGCGGAACAACCGAAACTTACCAACTTATTTCAAGTGTACCAACTAAGGTGACATTAACAACAGACAGCGGCAAACGATACAGAAACGGTATGTTCTTTGTGAAGAAACTGTACCGAGATCTGCTAACTGGGTATGACACAAGAGTCCGCTCAGTACAAAACCAATCAAAGCCCGTCTATGTTTACACCAAGTTTGTAACATTGTCAATGGTTGACTTAGACACCGCAAACCAAAGACTGTCTATGATGGCTTACATCCGAATCCACTGGATAGATGAGCAAATGGTTTGGAGGCCAAGAAATTATGCAATGAGAGCAGCGCTTCGCACATCGTTGCATGATCTATGGACGCCCGGTCTGGTTTTGCAAAAGGTACATTTAAATTTATTTGTACTTTTAAATCACTTTTTATCATTAAGCTTTTCTATTTAGAAAATGAAGTTCTAGTATATTAAACAGATCTTAATATAAACTATTTGGAAACTCGTTTCTTACTTGTAAACTACTCTTTTTAAGCCATTCTTTGGTAACGGTGAGGTTGGCAATTTCGATACTGACACACTCATTATTTCGTGGAATGGTTGTGTGCAATGGGTACCAACGGCTACTTACTCGTAAGTTCATTTGTACCACCTTTATCAACATAATTGGTGTCGTTTTTAAATAAAAACTGCCTATGCATAAATTTGTTACTTAGAACAAAGAGTTATTCAAGTATTCGAAAACAAATTTGTAATACTGTGAAGACGGCTTGAACATATAAAAGAATGTTTCAACATCGACTAAATGTTACAGTGTTGTCTGCGAATCGAATGTCCAGTACTTTCCTTTCGACGAGCAGAAATGCACCATCACGTATTTCGCGGCAGACGAGAGCACTTCCACCGTGGAACTAGACCACCTACCCGGACTTGACATGAATGAATACACGGAAAACCCGACATGGATTGTTGTTGCCGCAACCCGTACCCGTTTCGTCAAGAACAACAACTGGCATGTCAGCATCGAGTTCCAGTTCCAACGTCGCGTTAGCGTCGCCACGTTCACCTTAGTGACGCCGCTGATGGCGCTCGCGTTCCTCAACGTGTGCGTTTTTCTCGTGCCCATCAACTCGGGAGAGAAGGGTGCGTTCTCAATCACAATATTTCTTTCGTACGGAATCTTCTTCACCGTCATCAACGACTCTCTCCCACAAAACTCTCTCCAAGTTTCGTTTTTCATCCTGTTGATAGTTATCTTGCTCTGTTTAAGCGTACTTTCAGTATTCTACACAGTCTTGCAGGCGAAGATTATCGCCTCCGTTGGCCAAAAGCAATGCCCGATACATTGTATTCGACGGCAAGTAGGCAACAACCGAGTAAAGCCGACAGACCAAAATCTCGAGAACGGGTCTAATGGAATTCACGAGGTCTGTTACACTTGGGACGATTTCCTGCGACAGCTTGATACCTTCATGTTTGTTTTGTCATTACTCATAGTAACACTTATCACGGCAATATTCTTCTCGATTCTAACTCGACACATGGCTTATGTGGACGAGAAATTCGATGCTGACCCGACAACACAACCCACACAACCATGAAGACGCAGGTATTCTGGATGGGACAGATGAGGATGGTTGAACAAATAGGTTTCACATTTATTGTATTGTTGTTTCATTAAAGCAACATTTCAGATTAAGCAAACATCACAAGATGCTTACCAAAACCTTTTTGCATATTTGCTTTATATCTAAACATCACATATTTTGTATACTCTGTGATGTTGCTTTGTACGAAACATTATTTAGGCGTAAAAAGTTGTTTGTTTCCACCAACCCGACCGACCCTATTTTGGTGAGCCGACCCTAAGCTTTGTATTGGTGTTCGTCGACGATTTTAGAGCAAAAAATTAAAATTCTTATTTTAAGTTTACATTTATATGTTGTCATATTCCACATGAATATGTGTTGCTAGTATTAACCTTTGATGCAGTGTTCTCACAGTTATAATAATAATTGACTCATTGTTTTACAGTAAAACAGTTAATGAAAAAATGGAGATGTTAGTGGAAACAAACAACATTTGTTTTGCCTTATCGCGTTGGTAACCGGATAGTTTTCGGTTAAGGTAAGAACCTTTTTGTAATTAATTTACAGATTTTCAGCTATGTTGAAATTTCATAAACTTAATGTCATTTAGAAAGATGACATTTAAGGACTAATCGCCGAGTCCCTTTTTACCAATTCTTCTCAATTGATTTGATAAACAAGACTAAAAACGTTCAATCTATTTATATTGAAGGGGGTTATTAGGTGAGATATTATTTCCCTTTAAATTCCATTTAGACATATAAAGGTAACTTTTATGTTTTAAAGAATTTTAAACGGTTGAAATGTTTAAATAAAAACTAAACTTCATGTGAATGAAGAAAACTATATTTTGTTAAAACTTTTTCATGCGTACACTTCCAAGAGTATTACACAGTTTTTACCTTAATGACGATAAAACAACTTTCTTATTGCTTGTAAATTTAAAGTGTTTAGTAAGATTTTGTATCTTGTGTTTATTTTTTAATATTAAGGCTTAACAAGTACTTTGGTAGGGGTATAAGTTACGTTCTTTTTAGTCGGTCGTCAATATTTCTTTATTGTTTAAGTGCCATTGAAATTGACTATTGCTAAATTAAGAAACCTTTTACAAAAAGTCGTTTGTTTAACGTCAACTGTATCTACATCGAGCTGGTATGGTATTAGCGCACATGGAAATGTTGAAATGGGAATGTTAAAATAGTCAAAGCTAAGGCAAATCAACGTCGAAAGAAACTTCTAGAAGAGCTCTTCTATTTTATTTGTATTGCAATGGATAGTGCATGTTTCCGCTCATAGAACAATAGCTTATTTGTGATTAGTCTACGTATTTTAAAAAAATCTATGTTTTGTGACGCCAGTGTAATTGTAGTCTTTCACTGTCTAAGAACTTAAGATGTACCTCCTGAGGCGTGAAATGGTTTGTTTAAAACCTCCAATCGCCTATGTAAGCACTGTGTGTATGCTCCAAACTGTTTTTGTATCATTATTTAAATACCGACGACTGGTAACATTGTCCTCTAGTCCTGTTTTCAGTACCACTATGCCAATGCTTATTTGATTCACACTTAAGCGCAACAGACACACGCTGCTTTCAATGAACATTTTTTTGGGTAAATAATGAATGATTAAAAACAACAAAAATGTGGGCAAAATTACCACGAAGTAGGCCGAGAAGTCATTTTAATAACTAATCTATTCCCCCTTCTTGGTGAATGTACATCTTAGTATTCGCGTTGTTTATTTTTTCTTTTCTTGTGGTACGATTAATGTCTGCCGTGTTTAATGCTTGGTAAATCCCTTTCATTTTCGCATACTACTATTCGACATATTCTTTAAGTATGAGAGATCAGTTTTGGTCTTTTACGCAAGTGTTAGATATTATATTTTACCGGTAGGAAATGTTTTACCGGAAATACATTATAGTCTCTGGTGCAACAGCCCTGTCATCCACACATACTTTCCTACCCTGATTTGCGACATATATGCCATAGCTTTTAGGAATATTACGTGTTTTTGTTTTAAATAAACTGATATTATTCGTCACTACAGTTTTCTTTGTTTTCTATGTAAGTTGCAAGTGTGTGATTACAATAAAATATTTAAGTTTTTCTATATGTGTTCGTTTAACATTAAACTAATATATTTAGGATCAATTGCAAAATAATTTATCGTAGATTATATTAATCAATCATTATTTCAAAATTGTTTTCAGCAATAACCTAATTATTCGTAAAGCATAATCGCGATAAAACTTTTCCCAGTTGAACTTTACTTACTACAGCTGGTGTTTAGTGCTTGTGTGGCTACTGTACAATGTAGCCCGATACTACATCATTATGTAGTTATATTATTTTGGTCCTCAGTGATCATGGATTGTATTTGTTAACATTTGAAAATAGAGTTGCGCCCATGCGCTGGGTGGCGACAGTGGTGTGGTATCTTTCATTGTCATTGATGAACAGCTTCAATAAAACCGAGACTGCTTTTTTCCTCATGCAGACTGTGCTTCCTGAGGATTTTCCATTTTCTCAGTTGAATTAAACTATGTACATGCACAACCATTTGGTTTCGTTTTACATTTAAAAGTACCGGTATTCTATCTACATCTTCTAACAAAAATAAAAGTTGGTTGCTGTGCGTTTCATCGTGACCGTCTTGAATATCTTAACAGCTTGTTAGGTTTGACAATACCAAAGGGTTGTTGGATGGTTGCCAAAAAAGCTGTTCTGGTACACATACTTCTGTGCGATCTGGCTAAGTTGCTGTGAGTTGTGCACCCACCATGTACTATAAAGTGGGGGATCTGGTGTGACATCTGCAAGGTCATGCTTGATCTTGTAGAGCATGATGACTCTTGCCATGTCTTTTTGTAGAGTTGTCCAGTGGAGTGGTGGAATTATCTTTGTGACGCGGATCTGGCGTGAGTAGTCATTCTTGACAAACCATGCAGCTCTTCTTTGGACCATTGCTAGTTTGTTGTTTTGGCTTCCAGCGGCCAACCATACAGGGTCGGCATACTCGACACACTAAGACGTTGGCAACAGGTGGACAGAAGCGGATATTTCTACGAAGGAATGGTAGAGTTGAGATGGCTATCTTGGTGTTGTTGGTGGAATAAGTATTGTACAATAATGGGTTTCCTCTTGGTTGATATCCGGATGACTTCACATTGTCCTGCACTGAAATCCAACTGCCGTTCATGCGGTCTTGGGAGCTGTTTATGTCATTTTGTAAGGCACATGCTTAAAGGCCAAAAAGCAGTGGGTCAAAGAGGATGCCCTGTGGGACTCCGGATGTGACAGGAGATGTTTGAATATGAAAGACTACGCTCTTTGTTTTGCCCGAGAAGGATCCCTAGAACCACTTTAATGTATTGCCTCTGTCCCCGTAGCTGTCTAGCCTCATTAGAAGTCGTGAGTGCGAGACCTTGTCGAACGCTTTACAAAAGTCTTATTATTTTCTAATCCTTTCGTAAGGCTATTCAGAGTAATGAGACGCAGGACCGACTATGTCAGAAGCTATGCTTGGAGTCAATAAGTCATTGTAATCGAAGTAAGCATAATGAGTGTACAGTTCATTTAAAATATAATCCATATTATTCTATTTGCGAGGTTTAAGAGAGAGGAGAAGCCAGACCCTTTATGCTAAGCGCTAAGCAAAGAAACATCTGGTACCATTTTAACAACGTCTTTGGTATGACGCTGTTCGGGATTGAACACTTGAAATCCCTCTTATTTGGCGAATGCTCTAACACTGAGTCAAACTCTAGATTTTTAAAAATATAAATATTTAATTAAAGAGGCGAAAGTAAACAAATTATACTAAAAACTGCCGGAGCAATAATTGCCCACACTTTAGACCAAAGGCAGCATTCGTTAAGTGCCTAATCTAGATGTGACGTTAGTCTACAAATAAAAGAAACGCTTCCACGGTGACAATCTACTGCGGCATTTGCCCTTTTAAAAAGCCGTACAACACTTTATATCATGTAAAATATTAAAGAAAACTCGCCGTTATCTTCATTTTTTGGTTATTTTCACCACCACGGAAAGTTCTTTACACACATCACAATGTGGTGGTGATGCTCAAGATTCCAAGGCGTGAAAAACCATACAAACAATAAACATCATTTTACAAATCAACCATACCCGATTTATTGATACGAGAGAATTTATACACAGTATCGTGTTGGTTCCCGTTCTTCTTCACGCTGAAAAGAAGGGCAGTAACTCCAGACTCCCTGAGCATCAACCAATGATATTGAGAGAATTAATACACGTCATTATTGCAACTGGCACCGCTTGGCCGGGTAGGTCTGAGTATTTGTCGATTGCGACGACGTGACTGTAGTCGGTAGCGTACGTTGCTGCGGAACCTGGTGAACCTACGCCGACGTCAACGACAATAACGGGTGACGCGATGTCAGCTAACGTATTGATGAGCCGTTTTCGGAACGCCCGTTTTGCTGCGCTTCTTACACCATGGCGATGGTTAGCAACAAACACAACTGCGTTTTGAACCGACCTTCGGTCGCCAGACGTTGGGTCTATAAACGTCTGCCTTATGTCCGCTATGACGTTATCCATGTTTATTTCGTTAGACTGACTTGTTAGGTTAAGCATGCTAATTGTTCCGACGAGATTTGGCTGCGTCTGGCGGTCAGTGAAGCGAATGTTTTTAGTGACGTTAGATTCGTACGTCGAGAGGGCGATGTGGGTTCCATCAATACCGGCTTTGACGTAGTTGACGTAGTTCATGAGGAAGTGTTTGATGGAGACGTCTGTCACGGAGTCAAGCGTAGCGGGGGTCTCGACCAGCATGTAGATATCCTTCAAACAGTCTGCAATGAAAAGGTCGTAATATCATTATCTCAATCTCTCTTATAATACCATTAAATCATCGGTGGACCCTGGGAGACCAATGTCTGTTCCGTTGACATTTATTTATGTATAACGTAAATGGGATTATCGTAAGGTATATTATATAAGATTGACCGTTTATGCATACACTAATCAACATAAACAGATTTGACTAGGTTTAAAACAACGCACAAATTCACAATTATACGCTGTGTGTAGAACTTTTTTATTTCCGTTACTGAATTACCTAATAATTATAATAAAAAAACAATATTTTATCTGGTGGTCTCGCTTTGAAACTATGGTTTGTATACTGTTTTTGTACAAAAAGGAAAAAAAAACAGCAACAAACAAACTTACCAGTTGGTCTCTGCAAAGTTGTTGGTGGTGTATAATGTGTGGTTGTGGTATGGGTCGGTATAGCGA
>Ga0224511_10004147_pt1 | contig 10821 bp, 3 predicted proteins | sample SF_May12_sed_USG_2_FD_169988 | JGI IMG/M metagenome (GOLD analysis project Ga0224511, IMG submission 169988) | Sediment microbial communities from San Francisco Bay, California, United States - SF_May12_sed_USGS_8_1 | ecosystem: Environmental > Aquatic > Marine > Sediment | place: USA... | reverse complement strand
CAAGAACCAGTCATTAAATAAACCTAAAGATAGTTTCCCAAAAGAAAAACCAACAACAAGAAAATGTTTAAGGCTAAAATACACTAAATCTCGGAAGAAATATGTGAATGAGCGGTCTCAAAATATTTTTTTTTTTCAATTTTCAATTTTATTTTTTTTCCATTTTGGCAAAAAATAGGGTCGGCGGGATCTGAGAAACGAAAAATCAACGAACAGTGGCCTAAGGAACTTCAGGTTTTATAGAACAGATTTTCATGGTCCTGGTGAGTTCCTTATATGCGGATTTTACCTTATTGTATTAACCAAAATCGTGTAATACTATAATGCTGCTCAACTTAAGTGAAGGATACAATCATAGTTGATACTTGTGTTAACATATTTTACATTTCTGTAAAACCAAGACTCATAGACATTTTTTTTCTCAAAACCTTGTTGTCATGAGTATAACAATATTGTGTATTGTATAATGTTGCTCAAGAGAAGGATACATTCGGAGTTGTACTCGACCTCCCGGTAGAAGACGGGAACCAGCGAGACAGCTGGGTCGTCCATCAGGGCTTCGTACGCCTCTGCTTCGTTGTTGTCCTTGGTGTATCGCTTCTTCCATATGGTGTTTGGCCCTGCTGGGGCAAAACCACCTGAAACATGGAATATTGCAACAAGTTGCACATAAATGCAGATTTAGCGTTCGCCCACATAGTGACCCTGAATAAATTAAAATTAATATTCGACATATTGTACATTAAAAAGGTAGTAAAGCACTTATCGGTAAACACAAAAGGGAAATCAGCCAACATTTATAAAATTCATTTTTTTAAAGTTTTCTGTAAAAAAAATCTGTTTAAAAAAATGAACCACAGATAGGTAAAAAATGGACATAATACTTTTTTTGTCCATATTGTATTTGCACTGCTGCAGTAAAAACACCTTAACAATTGTACCAGTTGACACAGTTTATTTAGAACTCAAACAGGTGTGGGCAATAAAAGATAAAGGGGGAAGTAAAACTCATAGCTAAAACATGCAACAAACTCCAGCCAACCAGATCCATGCACTTGCTTTTTAGGTAAAATGGCCCAAAACAAGATATTTCAAGCCCCCAGAGCACAGTTTGGGCATAAAAATTGGGGGGGAAATCTGAAGTATCCCAAAACATCTAAATAACTGCCAAATGAAGCAGAAATTTAAGGTATCATGTGAAAGTTTTAAAGAAAATTGTGCTCAAAACAGGAAATTTTCCAAAACACCATTCAATATGAGAGGAGATCAATGGGACAGAAAATAGATTCACCTCAGTTTTCATGCATTTTTAATTTTTTTAAATATGTTGTTATAATATTTTTAAGAGTCAGACATTCAACATCACATTTCTTCAGTGAGAATCATGTCTAAATTATATTTTTGGATAAGTACCTTTGAACCCAAATTTCTGTGCTTTAGTCCCTTTAATACAAGCATAAATAAACCTCACCGGGGTGTCCAGCCAATTGGATCCATGTGTTTTTTCTATTCTTGAGTACAGCCTCAGTGGCAGGGGCAGTTAGATCTAGCGCTGTCTGAAAAGGGAGAGAAATATGGTTGTTATCAATGGGAATATACTTTGTAAGGGGCAGTTAATCTAAAGCTGGGTTCACACTACGACGTTTAGACCGACGTTTGGACAAACGCCCAACTCCGCTAGTAAAAGTTGCTAAAAGTTTATGAGAGTTGATGTTCGCTGGTGAATGCTGACGAACGTTGTGTTTGTTGAAAATTTTTAACAAGCAAAAACTTTGCCGACGTTTGGAAATAAACTTTGGTGTAAGTTGTGCTCCGTTCGTTAACGTTCCTGAAAGCTGGCTTTAGTTGTACAGAGTTTGCCTAAGTAGGTCTCTGTTGGCAAACGTCGACTGAGACGCTGGTGGTGGTGAACTTAACTTAACCGAACGCTTGTCCAACGAAAGCCAACGGTTACCCGACGCAATGAACGCGATGGTAACGCAAGGGGCTAGCGTAGGAACAGCAACAGCTTGCTCTAATGATCCTGTGTCCGAGTCTCTCTTGGTAGGCCTCTTAATCGACACATTCTTTTGTTTTTTGCCTCTCCCTGGCATGTCTACAGCTAAGCTTTACAGCAACAAAATACACAGAAGGGAGATAAATAGATGTGGCCACTTCTTCAATCAAAACAAAACTGCCAGCAAGTGTCAAAAGTTCGGCTATATATATAGACGTTGCCTAACGCGGACCTCAAGCTTACCTACGCTGAGTATTCGTTCGTTTAAGTTGGACTAAGTTGGCGACCGCTGCACATACGCTACATCTGCGTTGGCAAAAATTCGTCTACGCTTATAGAAAATAAATACAACGCCGGTAAACGCTGTCAAGCGCTAGCAAACGCTGTCAAACGCATGGAAACGTTCGTAAAAGTTGAATTGCGCCGGATATAAAACGTTCGTAGTGTGAATGAAAAATATCCTTCTCGCGAACGTAATTTCGCCGACGTTTGGGCCCATTTATTAGAGTTTTCAAACGCTGGCCAATGCTGGAACAAACGTTCATAGTGTGAACCCACCTTAACAATGTCTGAAAGGGGAGAGAAATATGGTTGTAATCATTGGGAATATACTTTAGAGGGGGCAGTTATATCTAGCGCTGTCTGAAAGGGAGAGAAATGATGTTATACTTAGGTAGGCCATTTATTTTAGTTAAAAATAAAAAGATTAAAATAACTGTTATTGTTCATAAATGACTGAAATTAAATACAAAGGATAGACACACCTTCACAACAACCAATTCATGAATAATACAGGTAAATAAAAAACACTTCTTGTAGAAGATAATACTTAGTTAACATGAACAAACACAAAATGTGGGGTGGTTGTTGTCATTTTAGGGTCAGGAAACAGAAATAATCCACACTGATAGCTGCTCATATAAGCAAGTATTGGGTATGGACAACCATGGAAGAAACTTTAGTGTAACTGAAATAAAGCACTGGTAGCTGCACACAAGTACATTAGAGATACAATGTAAACTAAATAAAAATTATGATTTTTTTTTTTATACATTTCAATAAAATGGTTTTCAAGTATTCAACCAGAAGTTTATATATGTAAATGCATTTATAGTAATATAAATTGAAAAGATGTTCAAAGAAAGAATGTTGAAAACAAGGTACTAGACAGGTCATGACAAAATGGCCCGTACAAAATCAAACACATAGAACAGCACAAAAACACATATAACACCAAGACGCAACAGACATTCAGAATAAACCTTTTGTGGTTTTTGGATTTTCCTATTTTTATTTTTTATTTAAAATTAAAGATTTAAGAATAGTAAGATTCTTTTACTTCTTTTATAAAATTGTAACCGATTAAAAATAAATGGACAGAGCTAATAGAAGGATAACATCAGTTACAATGGACAGATGCACATTTCTGTAACATGAAAACACATATTAATATTGTATTTGTACTGCTAATTTAGATTATTATCTACTTTGTGGTATGTTAGATTATTATCTACTTTGTGAGACTTGATACAATACAATGCTAGTTTTTATCTCATGTAATCACCATGGTACCAAGGCGTGAACTTTTTAATATAAAAATAAAAACTCAACATAAATAGTTCATGTTCAATATTGGTTTGTTTTGTCAATATGGTGTTTTCTTGCTATATGTTTTTGTTGTACTAGTGCCATAGTTATAAAGCACCTTAGGGAAAAACTGAAGTTAATGGAAAACTTTGGCACATAATTACAATTATACAATTATTATCTAAAGATAATGGTAGGTTGCAGATCCAAATCTGTGTACGTCTAGGTAAATTGTTTTTAAATAATAAAAAAACACTAGGGAACTTACAAAATATTTATAGGTTATTAAACGTTTTACTGTACAATACGGGAATATATTTGGACGAGTTTACAGCTTAAAAAGTCATATTGGACGGTCATGTGGTACAAATAAAGGACGCTCATTGGATGAATTTATTAGATGTAGAATAATAAGGTTTCTTTTTTTTTGCCTAGAGTGCTTATTTATGATTATGGCCCCTGGCTGGGTTTTTTGAGGAAGTTTTTTTTGTGGGGGACCATTTTGTAATGGTGCCCTTAAACATGACTCTGTTTTCTTTGTCTTTTACATTTGTTTTATGAAATCTCTTTAGTTTATTTTTTATATGGTGAGTGATATTAACAGTACATTAGTCAATGACACCTACAAAAATGACATGCTATGACAATGCAGAGTCTGACAGTATGCTTGAATTACGCTAAAGCTTGTGTTTTTAAAGAAAAATCTAAGCAGAAAAAAAACGTATGTACAGAAAAAACATACATCTAAACAGGATTGGGCTATGATAATGATGCGTATATGTTACATGATTGAAGGAGTCACATTCTTTCATTGATGATGTGAAGTGTCACACAAGTGGGACCACTAACCACAACATACATAATGTATCAATGAAAATAAACAAACGGTTTACATCACAAAAATAGGAATCTTGTATTTTATAATTAAGACAATAAATACAATTCAATTTGAGTGATAGTTTCAAAATAAGAACATTTTTCCTAAAAATCAACAGTTGCTGCAGCGAATTAAAGCTTTAATACAGGGATTTAGATACGTAGAAGGTTTCATACAGTGACTGTAACATGATGGGCTTGTTGTTACATTCCATGTGTGGTGTTATGTACCGTGCAACCCCGGTACTTAGATATTTTAATATAAACAGCTAGATAAACAAATCAAGCCTTGAATCTTAAATGATCAGTCAAGATTCATGTTGATACAATTAATCCAACCCCAAAGCATTAACATTCATGACATAAAATGCTATTTACAGCACACAAAACAGATTTTTATAGTATGTAAAGCATTAAAATGTGCAGAAATGCATGTGTTTAAATTGATAACATTTTTTATGGTACACAGCACATTACTTTCAAGATATTTGTATTTTCCTCTTTATTTTCAAAGTACAAAAATGATGCAATGATTAGTTTATCAGATAGTTGAAATTACAGACAAATGAATAATTTTCTTACTTAACATATTCGCATGTCACACATGTCAATATGTGTAATATGTCTAATATTTCAGTAAAATGGTATTATAAATGGAAGAAAATTCCAACAAAATAATGTTAATTGTAACTGTGATTTTACCAAGGCATGTATAAACTGTATAAACATCTGACATCCCTTGTCAGCCTGGGCCCATATTCACGAAGCACCTTAGGGAAGAACTTCAAGTTAAGGGAAAACTTTGGCACTGAAATACTACAAATCCAGAGAACATTACATATTTTAATTATCATGATAGGTTTCAGATCCAATTCTGTATAAGTAGAGGTAAATTGTTTTCAAACAATCAAGGAAACAAGCACTAAGGGAACTTTAGGGAATTTCACTTTTCTTAGTTTTTCACCTTAGGTGCTTTATGAATACAGGCCTAGGGCTTGTCCTGCTGCCAGACCCGAATTGAGTAGATTCATGTTTGCCTTATTAAACAATAATGATTAAATTTCAGTAAAAAAACATTAACTGAATTTTTAATTAAACAGAAATGTCCCATATTCCGATAAACCCATCTTAGAACACTGTAATTGAATTATCTTGTTCAGTTGAATTGAAAAACTCGGGATTGCGAGTTTCCTGCTCTGGATTATTACTCAATTGAATTCGAGAGCCTGCTCTTTAAACTAATATAATATACCGTATACCAACCAAAATCATGATTCATTTTAAAATAAAGATATGACTAATAATTTGCTTAAAGACATTACTCAATGGTGAACTCTAGTTGAACTTTGTAATGAAATTATAACTGTCAAAGCAATTCATATGGTTAGGCCCTGCAGTACACAGGGAAGAAAATCGTTTTTGAACCTACATATACATATATATATGTACTGATGTAGAGTACTGATCACTTCTCCTAGCATGTGTAAGGATTAGTGAACAATTTAAAGTTAAATTAAATGTAGTAGAAAGGTGAGTGTGTATCCACAATCAATATCTGTATACACCATCTATCCACCAAAAGGCCTGAGAGTCCTGGCACACTTATGGTGAGATCCTCATGCTCCTTGTGCCTTTTCACAGCTCAGTGCATAATGATAGGATTCCTAAGTTAATACAGATATAGAACCCCCATGAGTAATATCTTTAAAGATGCTAGGTCTGTATCTTTATACTGTTATGATAGGTCATAAATCTTGCAATATCTTTAAAAGTATACTAAATAAATTAAAATTGTAAAAGGAATTGCAAACTTTTGTGACAAATAATGTGTTTTTGACAAAAAAAAGTAAAAACACAACAACAAAACAAAAAATCAAACATAAAAACCTTCGTCGGAGCCGGGGATTGAACCTGACACCTCTTGCACCCAAAGCAGATGCATTACCACTGCACTACCGAGTCAACTGAGAGTATCGATTGTAGTTAAGCTATTTAACTATTTTGACGCAATGGGTCGAAACGTAAATAAACAAAGCCAAATTTGCTGGCCAGACATTTTAACGAATACATTTTTTCTGTATTATTTTTACATGCATGAATAACTATATTGGGAAGTTTCTCATATTTACGGGAGTAGGTTTCGCTGCTTAAATATGGGTAAAATGTAAGATGTAAACAATTCTGACCTAAAAGATACAGGCATAGCATCTTTAACAGCTATAAAAGAGGGACAGAGAGGTCAAAATTTGGCATCAATATTTGATTAAGTTTATTGTTTGCATGTTAAAAGCATACTTCTATATTTAAAAAAAACAACTTTGAAGATAATTTAGACTCTCTGTTTTTTAGTTTGGCTGTCCTAACTCACGTAACAGGACAGACATGTTTTTAGTCAATTTTAAATTTAAATATTTAGCAGTTTCTTATGTAAATGTATGAAATAAAATACCGAACTACCTTCCTCTGTTTCCGTCTGTTCTGTATGCCCTTGAAACAGTTCCACATGGTATAAGTTCCTTCAGTTTTCACACCCATTGCTTAGAATAACCATCCAAGGTCCGTAACTCCGTTATACACTGTCACAATGTACCATCCAAGGTCCATAACTCTGTTATACCCTGTCACAAGTTGTGCAAGACTTTCACCATAACTTAAGTTCTATAACTCTGATAACTTCTCACAATGTTAAAAGCAACCTAAGATTGTCAACATAACTCAAGTTCCGCACCTTTGAAAATATGTTTCACAATGTCAAAAGAAACATTATTCTTTACAATGTGTGACTGTTAACTTTCATTAAATCCTACTTTACAGTAAGTCACAAGAACAAGAATTAATCTGAAGTGTTTTACTATGATCGCAAAACGTACTTACAACAAACATATACATGTATCCACTTTTGTCATCCAACACTTAATGGAAATGTCACTGAGAGATGAGAGTTTTACAGTTTTAGGTTGGGAGTCACCATCATAAAAGAGTAAATTCATGCAGTCGTTTATCAGTGCTCAATTCTTAATTTAAAACTTTGTTTTTTGTTTGCGGTCATGAGTATCAAAACTTCCTTATATTTCTTCAAAAGTTATGCAAAAGTCATTATAATGTTTATTCATTAACTCACTATGTTGTTTCAGAATCAGTCTTTAAGTAAAAAAATTAAATATTGGAACTTCCACTTTCTGAAACCAGAAATAAGACACTAATATATACAATATTCAAGCAGTGTTGTTTGATAAAAACTAACAAGAAACATCCTTAGCTCACATCTTGAGTACAGATTGCTGTCCCATCGTTTCATTCATACCATCGCAACTATGAACCAGCCTCAGTTGTGTATTAAACCACCAGTTAATTGTCAGTCGTGATAGCTTTAACTTCCCTCTACTGCAATAACAATTAGTTCTGATAGTAAAAAACACACAGCTTTTAATGTTCTTGTCTTGTCACGATTATAGTTTTTTTAAGTTAGTTTAAATTAGTTTTCATCAATTTTCATCACCTTTGTTTTTGTTTTCATGTGGTTTGTATCTGTGCATGAAAATGTGTTTAACATGGATTTATGCCTCCCTTAGTGAAATGCTTAATTCATTAAGTATTATCATTTATCTATTTCAGAGCACATAATAATATAATATTACTCATATACTTCTGTCACAGTTTTACGACGTTTCACATAAGAACCATAATTTTAATTTATTACTCCGGGTTTCAGTCACACAGCTAGTATTTATTATTTATTACAACTTAGTTTTTATGTTGGTTCACTGTCATTTCCACACACAACACAAACCAAATAATATCCATGTTGATTTTAACAAGTTTCAAATATACACTTACTACATAACTATATAATGATATTAAATATATATATGTTCAAAACAGACTATCATTGATTGGTACAGAGTCATCATACAAACTGACACAATTGTTCATAACTAGTTCATAAAACCTGACAATATGATACAAAGTTACATAGCCAATACAACTGCCTAATGATGTGTTTACCTATTGATTTAATGATACCACTTCAACAGGTGAACGGGTTATCTACAATATTCAACATTGTATAAATCTTGTCAATAAAATCAGGTCCGAAACTACATCATATGTAAGTGACTGCTCTCGTTGCGAAATATTCCTTTATTCCTCAATTGTTATTCAATAATAACCTGAATATCAGCTGCTATAAATAAAATGCAATCATTTATCGTTTTTCGACTCAGGTATGTCAATTTATGAGTTAACTTCCTTAATCTGATTCTGAATGAGAATAATATCCAAATTTATGCTGTAACAAATCATTATCGAATGCACAATACAACAGCTTCAACTTCTAATAGCAGTATTTTAAAGTTTTCGATGGCCTATTTGCATGAAAAAATACCAAGCAAGGTGAGTTGTTGAAACATGGTATTCACTGACTATATGTCCACAGTTGTAACAACTCAGATTTCATGTTAAGGCGGATGCAGGCAGAAATGAGATCGTGTTGAGTGAGGTATTTTTGTATGACCTTTTTATCCATTCCTTAGATATGGTAATTTTATATCGTGCATACAAAATGAATACCAAGCTAAATACCAAATAACTAAGCACAGTAGACTGTATTCAAATAGGGTTCAGTGTTAAATGTCACATAGTACTGTAACTTTATACAAACAAATTTATACAACCAAGAGGCTCATGAAGACCCTAGTTTGCTCACCTAATTTTTACCATTTTAATAGCCTTAGAAACAGAAAAACAGGCAAAATCAAATTTAATAATACAAATCTGTTTTTTATCAGTAATTATTTTTATATATTAGCATCATTAAAATAAATACCCATTATTCAAGGACTGGTATTTTTGGGCAAACTATAAAAAAAAAATTCCAGTATTAAAATATAAATAACATATTTCCATATCCTTGACAACATTTGCCATACTGGTAAAACACAGAAAAAAAACTCCCACAATTTTTCCACAATTGGGTCGGTCAACACAAAAAAAGTTTGTTTGTAATAATGACCTCATTAGTTTACTATAATCACATTACACTATAATGTCCCAGTACAGTTCAACACACCTTCACCTATAAATGTGATCAATTAATTAATCAAGATCATTAGTAATGTTATCCATTAACATTTTTCTCCATGCACAAAAGTGGCCAATGAGCCATAAATGCTCAATTAAGCTGTTGTAACCAGTGTTGTCAAGTCCGTTATAGTGTGTCCACAACAATTAACTCACTGGTCCCACATTTAGTCAGATAGCGGGATGGGTCCATGTATATAATCACATTACAACCCATTACAGGCCGCAGTAGGACAGTAGCCATACACCATGATTGTGCACCTTGGTGATAATTGTCACAACTGTAAGGCCGAACAAAATTAATTCCTTGTTTCTTGTCATCCGAAAAATTCAGACGACCAGTTGGCCTAATTCCTGCAAATACTTCAACAACTGGCTACACAACGTGTTCTTGTCAACTTTGTCTAAAATGACATTGGGCATTGGACAGTTATAAGTTTTATTTACAAAAACCAAACCTTAAAGAGCCATTTTTCAACAGTTTACATAATACACCTACGGACCCTGATTATTTTGATTATTTTGAGGAGTTCTACCAATATAGAGATTGTGCTTTCTTTTTTGCCTTAGCAAGAAGACCTCACATTTGTCGAAGAGGGGTTCAACCACCCAGCCTTTCCCCCATCACTGCAATCACCTTATTACACGATTGAGAAGATTGTTTATCGTGCATCTTATCTCAGGTAAATAGCAGCGGCCATAACGAGCTCCCATACACCCAGCTATCTGACAAAGTGCCCTTAATAATTATCTACATCCATGTTTACTTCAATGTCCAACTCCGTGATAAAACTCTTCAATAAGTGCACATACTTGATTTGAAGTGTTGTGGTAGCCATTTATCATGTGGTGATATCAGTTACCTTTGTATTGTTATGTCATCAAGTGTTTGCCAAAAGGGAGTTGTAGGGAAAACAATCTTGTCAACAAATCAGTCTGTTTTTAGTGACTTTCATCATGGGAAATCAACATCATAATAATCAAGATCATGGAATTTATTTTATCTTTCCCATGAAATGCACATTTGCACAAAAAAACTCAACCTCCTCCCTTTTCTGTACTTTTCTTTTGTTTGTGTGATAAGTTTTATCCAACAGGAAGTATGTTTCCTTTTGTATTTACTAGGTCAATTTGTTAGCTGACAATTGTAAACCTTATCCACTGGATTAAAATTGGCTATGTACTATTATAAATAATCATGATTGACAGTTGGGGAACTGTCCACTGTTTTTCTTTAAAAACACCCCTAAAATAGTCAGATTTCATTAGAAGTAGGGAGTTAA
>Ga0224511_10004146_pt1 | contig 10823 bp, 6 predicted proteins | sample SF_May12_sed_USG_2_FD_169988 | JGI IMG/M metagenome (GOLD analysis project Ga0224511, IMG submission 169988) | Sediment microbial communities from San Francisco Bay, California, United States - SF_May12_sed_USGS_8_1 | ecosystem: Environmental > Aquatic > Marine > Sediment | place: USA... | reverse complement strand
CATGCTTCACCCCGTGGTTGTGTCCTGTCCTTCAAAACCTGTTGGCAAATACATTTCAGTGGTCCAGCAAAGCAATGAAACCATGCCTCTTTCAATTTGCGAACTTTCCTTTACTAGCACGTACCTTGGTCTATAATTTATGTAATTAAAAAGCCATCATATTGAGATTTGGAAATATGAACTGAAAGTATGTTAAATTGAAATGTGTTTCAAACTATTTAACCAGCACCGTTGAAGCATGTTTCTCTGTAATGTGTTTGGAAGTTACGTTATGAAAAAGTATATACAATACAGATTTTAATAATTTAGAAACATTACAATTAATTGTTTATCGTTCGTTTCACCAGAAATTAAGTAATCGCTTGTCAATGATTTATTACCTTGATCTTCTGATACCCTGCTTAAGTGTAGATAGTAGGTTGATGTTTTTATATGAATTTTGTTTCTATTATCAATCATTACTATTTAATCTCGTAATACGAAAAATCTACTTTACTTCCATATTTAACATACTTTCGACATAAAGCGACATCTTAGCAGGTCATGTTTTTGTAGTGACGTGAAACATTCGAACGAAGGAAGGCCAAACAATTTGATAAGAGATTGTCATTATGGATACCACATTATTACCGCAGAAAAGCAAAATCGACATCAAAGTGCTTGATAAAAATAAACAGTTTAAATAAAGATAAAAAGAGAGAGGTAGATATTGAGTATACATTTTTTTAACATAATATATGTTGTTGTTTGTAAGTTTAAAAAATGTCACATATGTTTTTGTATATAAAACTTCATTGATATAGAATATATATGATACGTAGGCATTCATATATGTATATTTTAAACGTAGGTTGTTTTATTTTAGATGTTTTTTATTTGCAATCATGGCTTTTGGACTCACACTGTTTTCACTTTCCAGGCATTTTCGCACCATTTTGGCACAAACCTGGCGCTAAGGCGACACACGCATTTAACTTTTCAGAAACATCCTACAGTTCTCACGATGTTAAAAATCGAATGTGTTGCATGAGATTACACTTATTACTTATAATAATTATTACAAAAAACGTATTTTTACAATAATGTTCAATATAAGTACTTTGCTTGTTTCTATGCAACGGTCTGTATTTTTCTGTAAAATCAAAGATTTTATAAACTCATTATACCATGTCTGTCTTATTCATGTATGATGATTTTATGCTGTTATAATTCATGCAAAAATAAATATATCCATCTAAAATAAGTAAGGAATTGTCAGCATACATGTCATTAGAAACTTTGGCATTTGCTTTGAAATAAGCTGGGCTTCATATAAAATGTTAATTTTTACGAATGATATATCAGCAAATTTCTTCTAGATCTACAAACAGTTTTAATTTTGTGACATATAAAATAATAATTACAGCTTTTGGTTAAAATTGAACGGCGGTATTACGCACTTGATAAAATCCTATTTTGTTTATGGTTGAATGTTGATTTAAATGCGACAGAGAGTTTGGTCTGTAGAAATCAAACATAAAACGAGTTTTAAAAATGTCTGGGGTTTAAACTACAATCATAGACCAGTCAGTCTATAAAAATTTGGACCTATCCTTTAAAATTGCAACAGAAATGAAACCTTTTGATTTAACACCGTATACTTATTGGTTATAACATGTAGAAAATCTAGAATAATAAGTATGGGAAATACCTCCAAACCATCAAATTCATAACTAGGTAAACATCTTCATTTGAAAAAAAATACAAACATTTTCTGTTGTATTTAACTAAAAATAACGTTAAGTGTTGGTATTTTTATGTCAGCAATATGACTAAATAACATTTAAAGGAGGGAAACACTGAGAAAAAGGAAAGCCGTTATCACTGAGCCTGTATGAGGAAAATAGCAGCCTCAGTTTTATTGGAATAGTTCAATAGTAATGAAAGATGCCACAGAATGAGCACATGAGCGGAACTCTATTGTCAAATGTAAACAGATACAACCCATAATCCCTTAGGAACAAAAAATGCTACACAGCAAAACGCTTAATTTAATTGTATATCAATGTATGTCATTACCAACAATTTAAACTAGTAATATATTCCAATATAAATTGAAGAGATGTTCAAACAAAGAATGTTGCAAACAATGTAGATATGTCATGTTTAAGGGCACCATGACAAAATGGCCCGTACAAAAACTAGCACAAGGGACGACACAAAAACTCTTACAACATCATGACGCAACAGACATTTAGAAAACATATTTTTTTGTGTTTTTCGGATTTTTCTGTTTTTGTTTTCCAAGTCGGAAACATAGCCTGGTTCAGTTGTCTGTCGTTACACAGTGATGTCACATCATACACACAGCATTCTGTGTTGGCGGGTACATTTTTATGAATCAAAGTTTGGGGAGAGGGGTATTGGTTTCAGCAAACGCAGTCGGACATTCCCATTCGGAAATCCGTATATATCTCCATTTAGTAACTTTAGTGTATCACATATCTGTTGGGATGAACAAATTGCCAGGGGCATAATTATTTTCAACGACAGGAGTAATTTAAAGTGTCCAGCCCCTGTCAATTGGCTGTAGATATATGTCCATGCCTATCCACTCTTGAACTTGGAAATATGAGCTGAAACTGCGGTAATTGGCAAATAGCTGTGGACGGCAACATTTGCACGGGCACATATGTTGAATTTGTCCTAACCTTTTATTTTAAATGTAAACATGTATTGTTTGAATCAATCTGTCTTGCACATCTACAATAAAAATATTAGAAGATAACATAAGTATATAGGTCGGAAAAGTCATTAAGCCAGAGCGGGGATCTAACCCACGACCCCCTACTTGCAAGTCTGGTGCTCTTTCAACTGAGCTACCCGGGCTCACATTTCTGTCTTAGGTTTGTTTCTATACAGCATAGTGAACTCAACATGGCACAAACACACGATTGAAATTTGTCCTAAAATTTCTTAGAAATATTGCTACATCAACTAAGGAAGTCCATGGCAGACCTTTGTAGGTCCCACCGAGATCGCCATTTGTAGACAGGCCAGAAGTCATTTACCCATGGCGGTGATCGAAACTACGACCCCTGATTGCAAGTCAGTTGATCTATCAATTGAGCTTCCCGGGTAGTTCTTTCTTAGGTTCGTTACTATACTCGTACATGACAGTAAACTCATCGTACCACAATTTATCAGGTTTCATTTTGATCACATTAGAAGTGTAAAAGAAGTTTGTTGCACAAGCTTGAAATAATATATGCGGACAAACCAAAGGACACAGATAAGGATCCAAAGTCTGTACTGACATATTGACTGATGTATGCCCCATGGCAATACTTCAGTACATGTAAAAAAATTGTTGTCAAGATACCTTATTTGATACATTTCTATAAACTGCAAGCAATATACTGGTAAGTATATGAAAAAACACATGTTTCTGCAAAACTTTTATTTTTAATTGTGTAGTAAAATTCTATGGATGCTTAAAACCTATCAAATGGCCAGTAACGCTTGCTATTGCAAATGAATTACCGGTATTATATTTTAATGTGTTAATGTGCTCCCATACTTTCATGTGCCTACATAGCTACACTGAGTAGGTTCCATTGTTTATGTCGCACATGTGAATGATGTTTAACAATATGCTTATGTATGGTGTCACAATAACGCTAAATGAAAATTTCTATAAAACAGTCTTATTATTTTCTCCTTTCCCGTGCTTAGATTTTTCTAGATTTGGGAGATAATATTTATAAATTTATAATCTCAATTTAATCGCAAAATAAATTATGTTGCAATTTTAGAAGGTCAAAATATAGGCTGACTGGCCTTTCATTCATCAAGACAATAAGGCAATAACAATGGATGTATGATTCTACACAACAATGTCTTTCCAATCAAGTCTTTTGACAAGGGACAAAGGTGTACAATAGAGTTGCCGTTTAGCTATAACCGATGTGCCATTTAATATTCTATTTGTTTTCGTGCAGGCTATGTTTCCTGAGGGCTTTCCCTTTCATCAGTTTTCCATTATCGCATTTTAGTTCTCAAAGCGTTGCTCTTAAAATATATAAAAAACGTTATGTAATCAATGGAGCGAAATGTATTATTCAATGATATGATTATGAAAAAACGAAACTCCTTTCTATTATGTTTTAATATTTGATATGACGTTACATTGCTTTATCAATGCTTGTATAGATATATGATGTGTTGTGGGCCGGAGGCCTTTAGTTACAAAATAAACCGGTTGACTTGACTTGAAAAGTAAAGACAATTTTTCTTTTAGATTGGAAGCGATCAGACACGTTGTTCTATAATGACGGCCATTGAAATTTATATTTTAATGTGGTATTTAGCGTTGCAGTTCTTCACCTTAGTCAGTGGACATGGGTTTACATATGTGTCCATGCAGACGACACAAAGTGGATACGCTCTTCTTACACTTTTCACCAAAACAGGAATAAACCTGGAAGATTGTACGTTAGAATGTTCGCTACGCCCAAAATGTTTTTCCTTGGGTTATGAGCGCATAACAGGACATTGTGAGCTGTATTCAGAACTTAGTGTCGATCAACCAGTTCTTCAAACGGAGAAACAGAGAAGAAGAGTTATTTATGTCGAAAGAACTGACATAACGTCAGAGGTTGTATGAAAACACTTGTATACGTTTAGTTTAAACCGACTCGTAACATTAATTGCAAATATGTCATAATATGACACGTAACCTTTAGTAAGAATAGTTTAGTTATCTCCAAATGACCTGTTAACCCCTCTAGGGTGTTGAATCAGTCCAACACTTTTACAAAAGACAAATAACAATTAAATTATAACGCCGAAATTTGACTAACGGTTATCATTTTGTTTAACTGTTAACAATTATACATATATGCACTGACATTAAAGCAGATGTCCTCCGGATGCTAAAAAAAAATAACGGTAGATACTGGTTAAGTTATGTTAAGTGGAGAAATCTATTATTATATGTTTCGATTAAAAAACAACTATTTTTTTACAAAACTTTACTCCATATTCTAAAAATAACATCGCTTTGACGTCACAATCTGGATGTTATTGATAACACGTGGCGGGAGTGTGATACGGAATTTTAATCCGTTAAACACGGTGAAAGCATGATACTGAAATTTTCAATCCTGCTGGTTGTATTCCTTAGCTTGTATTGTATACAGATACTTTATAAATATAAAATAAAATATGTTATCATGATGACGCAAAACCATATTATACCCAAATGTGACATCGACACGTCGTGTTTAAGTGACTCCTATATAAATGACATCTAATCTTGAGAACGTCAGTTGTTTTATAATGACTTATTTATAACTTATAATCAAAGGAACTTAACAACAATAAAAGTAGAACATAATATATAATTAAATGATTATATAATTATGTAAATACGTTATACGTACATATATTCCTCACCTTCTGTCAGACCAAATGTCATTTCATATGCTTAGACAGACAGGTTGTCAATATGTCAATATTTACCTCTTTTGTTATGTCATACACGATGATGGCAGCCGCTTCCCCTCGATAATACATGGGGGCCAAGGCTCGATACTGGAATATAAAAACAATTTAACCACAGCTGCTTATTCAAATATCTGCAATGAAAAGGAGAGAATCTAGATGTACAATACTTATTTAAAAGTCATATGTCATATTATATATTTAAACACGTTATATATGTCACACTGTTTCTGATTGCCCCTCTGCAATTAGTGCCCAAAACATTGATAGTTCAGCTTTAAAAAAATGTTTCTTTCTCCTAAATAATTCATATTCATCAACAAATATTATAAATGAACAAAAATACAGATCATTGCTTATATCTGATTTGAAATATATATGATCTAAACTAAAATAGGTTCATGTAGTTATGTTATAACGAATATAAGTTTAAAAATATATATTTTTACATTTATCTGAGAAGGGAAAATATCGCCAGGAAGAACAGTGAGCATGGAAACAATAGCAGCCTCGGTTTTATTGAAGCTGTCCATCAATGGTAATGAAAGATGCCACTGACATAATATAGCGCATGAGCATAACTCTATTTTCAAAAGAATACACCACACAATCCATGATCCCAGAGAATCTGAAACGTATAACTACATATGATCAAAAGCCGCAACACATACACTGCCAGCTGTAGTTTGTTAATTTAATTTGAGAAGCAAAGTCTGCATGGGTAAAAAGCAGCATCGGTTTTATTGAAGCTGTTTTCATCAATAGTTGTGAAAGATTTAATTTTTTTGTACAGTTCCGAGGCGAGTATGCAAGAGTAAACCATACAGTGATTAAGTAAGAAAACCATTCAGGGAAACGTTTTAATTGTTAATTTATGCTTCTGTTTTACTTTCATTTAAGAGTCGTTAAGTATGAAACACCCTGTAAATGCGCATTTGTATCGTACAGCAATTTGCGCATGCAACTATAGCAACATCTTTTTAATATTTCAGTGCTGATTTTTGTCCGACACAACTGTGTATGAATGTTTTCTTTAATTAACAGTGTTTAAATCGTCAATCATTTTTAAAACTACAAACTATAGGTACAGAAACAGTTACTGCATTACGCGAAATTTGAGTAAAGGTAGTGTACACATGACCATTTTAATGATCTTTCAAGTTACATACTGTACATACATGCATTGGTAAGTAATAAGGAATAACAAGACTTATTGTTTCTTTTATCATTATCTTGAAGGTAAAGGCGTCTTGTGATGATCTCTGCTCTACTGGAGCTGATCCAAGGACAGTTTGTGACCTTGTGAAAAACACCTGTATCATTGAAGGTATGACGTCTCTGTCGCTTTCAACTACCCATTTTCCATGAATATTTTGTACAATTAATATAAATTTTAATTTTCAGCCTGGTGTGTTACTTTTAGACCACCGGGACCACTGAAGGTATCGTTTAAAGTCAAGCTATTTTACTGTTTCAACATAATAGGTCGGTATATAAATACAATGTTACTATCAATTTATAAACAAAGCCAAATTTGCTGGCCACACTTTTTCAACAAAGTCATTTTTCTGTAATATTTTAACATGCATGGAGAACTATATTTGGTGGGCAAGTACAGGCAATCCGATGGAAAACTTTTAAATTAAAATCCATCTGATATCTTAATGACAATGCATACAACAATACATTTAAATAGCAGATAATCTATTATATTAGTATCTTAAAAACTAGAATCTGCATTTGATAAGTTATTTATTATCATCAACAGTTACAACCGCATCGCCCCCCTTGTCAACAAGAGGTCGTGGGTTCGATCCCGGGCCGCGTCATAGCAAAGATGTTTTAAAAATGGTACCATATGTTTAATTGCTTAGAGTACAATTGTTAAGGATACACGTTGCTCTTCTATTCTCTAAAACATCGGTGAGAATGGATTTTATCTGGAATAAGCGGTCGATAGTGATAAGTATAAGTTAAAATACATAATTTTGCACGAGACCTTACGTGAATTGGTATAAACATACAGTTTGGTTGATTTAGATATATATAGTGTACAAAAAGAATAAATTTCGGGGTTGATTAGTTAACTAAGTTATGCACGTCATAAGGGTGGGTTTATGTATGGAGTCTGAAGTACTTTAATCGTGAAATATCAACCAGGAAATTTATGTCTTATATTTACACCTCATTTTATCATCAAGATATACATGTATATTTGACTAATTATGATACTACCACAAAGAAAATATTATTATGCTTCCGAACAATTTTATTTCATATTCTTAACATGTCTGAAAAGCTAAACATAACATTTAACAAACCTGATCATGTTAAACTGCAAGTTATTAGCATTGAACATATTTTAATCGATTAAAATAAGTTAAGGAATAGGGGAGTACAAAACGGTCATTTTAGGGGTCAACCGGGACAAAAATTAAACATAATTGTGCATTGGTACTGTGATAATCTACAATGTCTCTACTTTCTACCTTCTGCCAGTATAAAATATTTTTCACTGGCAGTGGTGGAAATGTCTTTTTTCAAGGTCAAGGTCACCCACTGTTGGCGGTGAAGGTTTGGGATATGTGACATAAAGGAATCTAGGGATGTCATATTTAAAACGGATGTGTGAGTCAAACACGTTTTAACAGCAGACGAAGAGTGAAAACAAACAGTTATTTGTGGACTGCAATCAGGATGCAACACTCGTTGAGGACATCCCCGTATCCTGTCTGCGCGTGCACTTGTAGGAGATGCCTGATGTCACTATGTTCTACGTACCATTGCGCGGTGATAAGGCTAACGTTGTTTATAAATGGATGAACTCTTTTTCGTTCAGTAAAGGATACTGAAGCAATGGAAATAAAGGCGTAAAAATAGACTACGAGAAAACAGAAACGTCTTTCTTTGCTTTCCTGTCAACAAAAATTGAAGTCACACGAATTTACAAGAAGCATATCATATGGCCAGCGATTTAGACCATCAACAATTATGTGTCCTGGGACTTCTTTATGTGATTCAAACGAGGCTGGTATTATTAGTTACATTGTCTCGAGAAGGCCGACAAACTGGCGCGGCCCTTGTAAATAATTCCTTTTGTTATAGAATCTTTAAATTCTGCTACAACAGGAAACAATCGTGTATCATCTATCTAACTCCATTATAGCTGCGCATTGAGTGTTGTGATTTTCTTTTTGTTTGTTATTATCACAACAATGTATGAGACAAATAGAAGGTATAGTAGGGCGGTCTCCTTAAGATTCCCATCCGTACAGAAACCCAGTGGGAGTGAACAGCTGTCTACCAGTCTACAGGTCGTGCACTTGACCCCGACCCGGCAACATTTCTAGTGTTGGAATTTAGTTATGAAGTCATTTCTACTCGCATTCGTTTTTACGTTAGCATTTAAAGATTTTATGTATGTAAATTAGCACTTTCAAATAAGATTCCAAATAAACTTTGTTCCAGATTGTATTCCGATTAGGTCACCAGAACACGCCTCTGTCGTAGGTAATGGTTTTGTCAAAGGGTCCGTGGCTTCGTATACGTGTAAGGCCCCAGCTGTGGCTTTAGGAGATGATCGACGGATGGAATGTAAAAACGGTGTCTGGAACAAGGGACCAGTCTGTGGTAAGGTCTTTAAACGTCATAATTATACATTATTCAAACTCGGTATCACAAAACACGATTTCAAAATAATATGATAAATATTTGAAATTCGCTGATGTTACAGTGTCGCTTTTGTCTCATGAATTAACATAGTTATGCAATTTCTTCGTTGTTAACAATTTATAATCACCAGATTATTGTTTTCTCTAATGGATCAGCTGTAACAGCACTGCAGTCATCGACAGAACACGGCGGTGTGGCATCTCGGGCTATTGACGGAAACTTCGACTCCATTTTCTACCACGGCTCGTGCTCACACACTAACACTGCAGCGAAGAATTTCTGGGCCCTTGAGTTGAACACAATGTTCTCAATTGAAAATGTCATTCTACAATTACGCACGGATTGTTGCGGTAAGACAACTCAATGTACGTTTTAAAAGGAAACACATTCTTAAATGTTTCAAGCTTTTTAAAATACTTAGAATATACAATAAACACTAATGAAGTAACGCGATCTTTTTCAAAACAAAAACACATACATTATAACATATGACCAGAAAAAATATTACACAATGATGTACTACGATGACTTTTTAAGCCGCCAAACAATTTAAATACTTTATTTAAAATAACATAGAAACACCTTTTGGTTTGAACAGGTAATTAATATAAAATCTATAATATCAGCTATTCACATGTGTATCAATTCAATGGAACGGAACGCTGGCCTAACAATTTATGTGTCGCGGTCGTTGGACGAGGTGACCAGTGACGGAGGGCAACTGTGCGGGAAGACTGACCAGGTTCTGTCCTTGGAAGACATTCTGCACCCCGTGGTTGTTTCCTGTCCTTCAAAACCTGTTGGCAAATACATTTCAGTGGTCCAGGAAAACAATGAAACCATGCCTCTTTCAATTTGCGAACTTTCCATTACTAGCACATACCTAAGTCTTTAATTTATGTTATTAACAGACATCATATTTAGATTTGAAAATATTAACTGAAAGTACTTTCCTTTACTTGCACGTACCTCGCTAATAATAAAACAACAACATTACCAACAACAACAACAACAACAACAACAACAACAACAACAACAACAACAACAACAACAACAACAACAACAACAACGACACCGACAACGCCAACAACAACAACAACAACAACCACTACCACTATCACCACCACTTAAACCACCGCCACAGCCACCACCAGCCACCAGGTTTACGAGAAGTACTGGGCAGTGAAATATTAAACATAAGTTAAAGTCAACTTACTTTGTCAATGGTTTATCTTGAACGTAGCAACGCCAATCAAATACGATTTGCGCCGCCTGATTTATAAGCATTTGAATTTAACCCCAAAATGACTGGTTATGGATGCAAATTTTACTGTTTCGTTGTTATAAAGTACGAACTTTTGTCTGTGCGTTACAGCAGGGGTCAAGGTGCATGAACATCCCATAATTCTATAGAAATGCCTTTTTTATTAAATGATTATTTTTTGGGGGTATTTTCCACTGTTGTACATCGTCCACCGGATATAGCGCCTCAAAACACTGAAAACGAAAGTAGAACTGATAAGGGCGCGTTTACCCAAGGTAATCTTTCAACCTATTTCTTCATTAATACTTTATCGATTTCACTTACGTAAACATATTTTTGAAGCTGAATATGTCTTGTTTTTAAAGCAGTATTTCATTTTTATGCACGTTGGTCAGTTTTTGTT
>Ga0224511_10004145_pt1 | contig 10824 bp, 9 predicted proteins | sample SF_May12_sed_USG_2_FD_169988 | JGI IMG/M metagenome (GOLD analysis project Ga0224511, IMG submission 169988) | Sediment microbial communities from San Francisco Bay, California, United States - SF_May12_sed_USGS_8_1 | ecosystem: Environmental > Aquatic > Marine > Sediment | place: USA... | reverse complement strand
ATGAAACAAACATATTGTTTTAGTCATAATTAAAATTATGTTCATAATACAAACATTAACATTTGACGTGTAGGCGACTTTGATAAACTATAAGGGCTGATAATGTCAGGTGATATATTAACTGTAATAACAGTAAAACGGGTAAGGTCGATAAGAGGCAGTGCCTTAGTTCATATTATTTAGTATACTTAAAGGGAATAGAGAACTGAATTTTTGGTTGGAAAATACATTGTACTTGTCTAACAATATAATTTAGACATGAGTCTTAGTGAAGAAATGTGATGTCGAATGTCTGACTCTTAAAACATTATGGCAACATATTTTAAAAAAATGCATGAAAATTAAAGTAAATCCTTTTTCTGCCCCGTGAATGGTGTTTTGGAAAATGTCCTGGTTTCAGAACAATTTTCTTCAAAACTTTCACGTAGTACCTAAAGTTTATGCTTTATCACGCAGTTATTTACATTGTTTGGGATACTTTAGATTTTTTTCCATTTTATGCCCAAACTGTGCTTTGTGATCTTTAAGGTACTGCAACGTTTGTTCGTCCATAAACAAGGCCAAAAAATGATCTTCTGTTTCTCAGGCCCCGGGGCATTCGTTTTTTTCACCCCGCTTCAAATATTTTATTCAAAGAATCGTGCCCATAATTTCGACAAACTTAATTTTTTTTACAAAAAACTGACGCAATTTTTTTGCCCCCCCCCCCTCCACGCTCGCATTCGGTTTTTTTCCCAAAAAAGTGCCAGTGAAACAGAAGATAAAGTGTTTTGGCCTAATAGGAAACATTTTATATTATACATTGTACTTTAAACTGAAATCTACAAACACACTCAAAAATCTCAATATCGCTAAAAAGTCAATTAGACTCAAACGCCAGACTAGGACTCATGGATATGTAGTAAATAATGTACGTGTCTGACATTTTGGATCCAATTGACTATTTTAGCGATATTGAGAATTTGGTATCATTTGAAAGGGATATGATTGAAGATTACAGTTTTAAAATGAAATGAAAACATTCCTATTTGTCGTGCTAATATCACCACTTCGAGGTGCATGCCTCAACCATCATTAACAGTGTATATGTCAAATGTATGGGTGTTAGATTTTTTATCAATATATTTGTGGTCAAATTAATAAGGTAATTTGGCAAAAAAGACATATATTTACATTATGGTAAAAAAAGTTTTGACAGGGAAAAGCTTTTAACAGTTATATACCAAATTTGAAAGCTCTGGGCCTTGTAGTTTCAGACAATATTTTTAAAAACTGCATTTTGAAAACCTATTTTTTGACCCAGTGACCTACTTATCCAACCAATCAGAACCATTTGAACAATTTTGGTAGGGAATTACCCAGGGACAATTCCTGTTGAGTTTGGTCACATTCCCATTAGCGGTTCAAGAGAAGAAATCGTTTGCAGTTTTCCTTATATAATTCAATGTAAAATTGTGACCCCTGGGGCAGGGTCAATTTTGACCCCAGGGGCATTATTTGAACAACTTTGGTAGAGGACCTCTAGATGATGCTTTATACTAAATATGAAAGCTCTGGGCTTTGTAGTTTCAGACAAGAAGATTTTTGAAAATTGCATTTTGAAAACCTACTATTTGACCCTGTGACCTACTTATGCAACCAACTGGATCAATTTGAACAACTTTGTTAGGGGACCACCAAGGGCTCATTCCTGTGAAGTTTGGTCAAAATCAAATGAGCGGTTTCAGAGGAGAAGATGTTTATGTAAAAAAGTTTACGCACAACGGACGACGACGGACAAAGGCCGGTCACAATAGCTCACCCTGAGCACTTTGAGCTTAAAAGTGCACACGTTTAAACTGGGATAGTATCAATGATACATTTAATAACAGACACCATTATCAACAATGTATTTTATTGCAAGCAAACGGTTTAACAATAATGATCATAATAAATGCATAGATCCGACATTATTCACAGTCGTCTGTCTTTATTACTCTTTAAGAACATTGGGTAAAGTACAGTGTCCAGTGTAATAGCCACCATAATTAAAACATAAATTGACATACACACGTCTATGGAGGTATGAAATTGCGCATGTGTAAACATTAAATAACAAGGTATAAATTCGGCAACATATAATAAGCAAACATAAGATTAACTCATTAATGACCAATAAATACATCATAAAGAATAAAAGCATGAACTGGTTTCATTAACTGTCTGGCACATTATACAACTATACACATAAACAAGTTAATTATTATTCTCAGGATGAACACGTTATACGGTTGTGAGAGATAATAAAGAGGTAACAGATATTTTAAGCCACATTAGAACAAGGTCAACAAACAGAATAATGGCTACTGTTATACTAGTACAACATGAGTCAAATCAATAGGAATTTACAATAGAGATTTTTGAAATTTATTTTTAAAAATTCTTCACAGTTTTCGTACAATTTTTCTTTTGATGGCATATGAAACCAACTAACAGTATACTATTAAATGGAGTGGGTTGGGATTTCTCAGGTCTCTAACACGCACTATAGTTTGCATAAAATATGTAATGCCTATAGGATCTGAAGATTTTCTTTGTCTAAGTGCGCACCGGTTTAAGTGTAATCAAGGGCAACGCTCGTGTCCTTTATATGAGAGACTGTGACGTAGAAGATGTTGACGTAACACTGGAAACGCACACATCACGGAGCCGTTCTTCCGCAGTCTAACCGTACCATCAGATGAACCGGACACCACGATCTCATTGTCGCTCGATGTCAACGCTCACCACGCCTGCAACACGAGTCAATCGCACGTTACATAGCTAGTCATAGCCGTGCACTACGCCTGTAACACGAGTCAATCACATGTTACATAGCTCGTCATAGCCGTACACCCCGCCTGCAACACAAGTCAATCACATGTTACATAGCTAGTCATAGCCGTACACCACGCCTGCAACATGAGTCAATCACATGTTAAATAGCCAATCATAGTTGTACACCACGATTGAAACACGAGTCAATCACATGTTTAATAGCTAGTCCTAGGCATACAGTACGCCTGCAACATGAGTCAGTCACATGTTAAAAGGGGGTCTAAGCAGTACACCACGCCTGTAACATGAGTCTATCGCATGTTACATAGCTAATCATAGCCGTACACGACGCCTGAAAAACGAGTCAATCACATGTTGCATAGCTAGTCATAGCCGTACACCATGCTTGCAACACGAGTCAATCACATGTTGCATAGCTAGTCATAGTTGTACACCACGACTGAAACACGAGTCAATCACACGTTAAATAGCTAGTCCTAACCGTACACTACGCCTGCAACATCAGTCAGTCAAATGTTAAACAGGGGGTCGAAGCCGTTCACCACGCCTTTAACATGAGTCTATCGCATGTTACATAGCTAATCATAGCCGTACACCACGCCTGCAACACAAGTCAATACCATGTTACATAGCTAATTATAGCCATACACGACGCCTGCAAAAAGAGTCAATCACATGTTACATAGCTAGTTATAGCCGTACACCACGCTCGCAACATGAGTCAACCACATGTTACATAGTAAGTCATAGCCGTAAATCACGCCTGTACCACGAGTCAATCACATGTTGCATAGCTAGTCATACCCGTATACCACGCCTGTAACACTATTCAATCACATGTTACATAGCTAGTCATAGCCGTACACCACGCCTGTAACACGAGTCAATCACATGTTACATAGCTAGTCATACCCGTACACGACGCCTGTAACACGAGTCAACCACATGTTACATAGCTAGTCATAGCCGTACACCACGCCTGCAACACGAGTCAACCACATGTTACATAGCTAGTCAAAGCCGTACATCACGCCTGTAACACGAGTCAATCACATGTTGCATAGCTAGTTATAGCCGTACACCACGCCTGCAACACGAGTTAATCACATGTTACATAGCTATTCATAGCCGTACACCATGCCTACAACACGAGTCAATCACATGTTACATAGCTAGTCATAGTCATACACCACGCCTGTAAAACAAGTCAATCACATGTTACATAGTTAGTCATAGCTGTATACAACGACTGGAACACGAGTCAATAACATGTTACATAGCTAGTCATAGCCGTACACCACGCCTGTAACACAAGCCAATCACATGTTATAGTCATAGCCGTACACCACGCCTGCAACACGAGTCAATCACATGTTACATAGCTCGTCATAGCCGTACACCACGCCTGCAACACAAGTCAATCACATGTTACATAGCTAGTCATAGCCGTACATCACGCCTGTAGCACAAGCCAATCACATGTTAAAGTCATAGCCGTACACCATTCCTGCAACACGAGTCAATCACATGTTACATAGCTAGTCATAGCCATACACCACACCTGCAACACAAGTCAATCACATGTTAAACAGAAAGGCATAGCCGTACACCACGCCTGCAACACGAGTCAATCACATGTTACATAGCTAGTCATAGCCGTACACCACGCCTGCAACACAAGTCAACCACATGTTACATAGCTAGTCATAGCCGTACATCACGCCTGTAGCACGAGTCAAACACATGTTGCATAGCTAGTCATACCCGTATACCACGCCTGTAACACAAGTCAATCACATGATACATAGCTAGTCATAGCCGTATACAACGACTGGAACACGAGCCAATAACATGTTACATAGCTAGTCATAACCGTACACCACGCCTGTAACACAAGTCAATCACATGTTACATAGTTAGTCATAGCCGTATACAACGACTGGAACATGAGCCAATCACATGTTACATAGCCAGTTATAGCCGTACACCACGCATGCAACACGAGTCAATCACATGTTACATAGCTAGTCATAGCCGTACACCACGCCTGCAACACAAGTCAATCACATGTTACATAGCTAGTCATAGCTGTACACCACGCCTGCAACACGAGTCAATCACATGTTTAATAGATAGTCCTAGCCGTACACTACGCCTGCAACATGAGTCAATCACATGTTAAACAGGGGGTCTAAGCCGTACACCATGCCTGTAACACAAATCAATCACATGTTACATAGCTAATTATAGCCATACACCACGCCTGCAACACGAGTCAATCACATGTTATATAGCTAATCATAGTTGTACACCACGACTGAAACACGAGTCAATCGCATGCTAAACAGGGGGTCTAAGCCGTACACCATGCCTGTAACACGAGTCTATCGCATGATACATAGCTAATCATAGCCGTACACCACGCCTGCAACACAAATCAATCACATGTTACATAGCTAGTCATAGCCGTACACCACGCCTGCAACACGAGTCAATCACATGTTACATAGCTAGTCATAGCCGTACACCACGCCTGCAACACTAGTCAATCACATGTTACATAGCTAGTCATAACCGTACACCACGCCTGCAACACGAGTCAATCACATGTTACATAGGTAGTCATAGCCGTACATCACGCCTGTAACACGAGTCAATCACATGTGTCATAGCTAGTCATACCCGTATACCAGGCCTGTAACACAAGTCAATCACATGATACATAGCTAGTCATAGCCGTACACCACGCCTGCAAGACAAGTCAACCACATGTTACATAGCTAGTCATAGCCGTACACCACGCCTGCAACATGAGTTAATCACATGTTACATAGCTATTCTTAGCCGTACACCATGCCTGCAACACGAGTCAATCACATGTTACATAGCTATTCATAGCCGTACACCAAGCTTGTAACACAAGTCAATCGCATGTTACATAGTTAGTCATAGCCTAGCACAGCGCCTGTAAAACAAGTCAATCACATGTTACATAGTTAGTCATAGCCGTATACAACGACTGGAACACGAGTCAATAACATGTTATTGTCATAGCCGTACACCATGCCTGTAACACGAGTCTATTACATGTTACATAGCTAATCATAGCCGTACACCACGCCTGCAACATGAGCCAATCACATGTTACATAGCTCATCATAGCCGTACACCACGCCTGCAACACAAGTCAATCACATGTTACATAGCTAGTCATAGCTGTACACCACGCCTGCAACACGAGTCAATCACATGTTACATAGCTTATTATAGTCGTACACTACGCCTGCAACATGAGTCAATCACATGTTAAACAGAGGGTCTAAGCCGTACACCATGCCTGTAACACGAGTCTATCGCATGTTACATAGCTAATCATAGCCGTACACCACGCCTGCAACACAAATCAATCACATGTTACATAGCTAATTATAGTCATACGCCATGCTTGCAACATGAGTCAATCCCATGTAAAACAGGGGGTCTAAGCCGTACACCATGCCTGTAACACGAGTCTATCGCATGTTACATAGCTAATCATAGCCGTACACCAGGCCTGCAACACAAATCAATCACATGTTACATAGCTAATTATAGCCATACACGACGCCTGCAAAACGTGTCAATCACATGTTACATAGCTAGTCATAGCCATACACCACACCTGCAACACGAGTCAATCACATGTTAAACAGAAAGGCATAGCCGTACACCACGCCTGCAACACGAGTCAATCACATGTTACATAGCTATTCATAGCCGCACACCACGCCTGCAACACGAGTCAATCACCTGTTACAAAGCTATTGATAGCCGTACACCACGCCTGCAACACAAGTCAATCACATGTTACATAGCCAGTCATAGCCGTACTCAACGCCTGCAACACAAGTCAATTACATGTTACATAGCTAGCCAAAGCCGTACACCATGAGTCAATTACGTTTTTCAAAGAAAGTATCAGACGCAATATATGATCAATTTGGTTACAGCATTTACATCAACACTGAATATAGACATACATGTATATACATAAATACTGGTAACACAAAGTTTGCATGCCATATCATTCACTTAATGTATGATAATTTTGTATTAAAACAAAGAAACTTATATATTATTTTAGACGATAAACCTAGGCAATTCTAAGCACAACAATACATTCAGAGGGAAAAGACAGCGTCATGCTCTTACTGGTAGCGTGTGGGGGTCCTTCCGTCTGGTCGTCAGCGGAGCCGGAAACCAGGTAGCGTCAGTCCTCCGACAGCGTCACGAACTTTACTGGTAGCGTGTGTGGGTCCCTCCGTCTGGTCGTCAGTGGAGCCGGAAACCAGGTACCTGTAGTCCTCCGACAGCGTCACACTCTTCACTTCTTGTGAATGGGAAGAACAGCATTGGTTTTGGTAATGTTAGATATGGTGAAACACCCGTTTCTTGAAAAGTAACGGCTTCGTATTTTTTCATAATGGCGTTTACATCCGGTGTGTCATCTGATTTCAAACTAATGGCTTCACTGATGTTATTACAAGTAACGTTAAAAGGTCATGAATTCTACTTGCTTTGTCAAAAGGGATCGTTAATCCACTTCGACGTGGCGATCATTCTTTGACTTGATAAGGTAGGGGTGTGGCTGTTGTTGCATACTGGAACGTAGTATCCCATCCCTTGGAATAAATATGATATGTTATAGCCACCATAATTAACTTTAATGTCATACCGATTTTCTGCAAGATAAGTACAAAATAACATTAAGAACGCAGCAGACGATCGCGCACACACCTGAAAGTCTCCAAACACGAGCAGACGGTCCCCGCACAAGCAGATGGTCCCGGCACACGAGCAGACGGTCTTCGTAGACGAGCAGACGGCCCCGCATACTAGCAGACGGTCCCCGCGCATGAGCAGATGGTCCCCGCACACGAGTAGACGGTCCACATACACAAGTTGTCGGTCAGTCTAGCCGACTGTGTCGCCCGTCTGTGCATGTGATCTGTAACCTAATTTCGTGACAGAGTCTGTTATTAAAACCAATATTTACCCAATGTGAAGTTTACTAAATATGGGCGTGTTGTTGATGACAAAATATCATTAAGGCTGTACATTACACATTATTTGACTTCATAATAAGTATTGACGATTAAGAAAAGACAAATAAAATTATTCAAACAAAATAATTAAAAGTGATTTACTATTTTATTCTATCACACCGCAGCCTGTCCCATAGTTGACCGCTGTTCAGTGATCAAATGCCACGTCAAGCGCTGAGCTTCCGCCACCGATACAATATTATAGCAACATCATGTTCCATTCGACCGCTGGTAACATTAAGCATAACAATGTGTATCATTAAAAGCAAGTTACATAAAAGAAAAGGTTAAACATAAAATAAAATGCATTGATATAACATGAAGAACATCAGAGTGACCTTTTATCATTTTTGTTCTTCAAATTTTATTCAAAATACAAGATGTCCCAAAACTAGCCAAATTAAACAGGTTTGGGTCAAATAGTTGTTTTAATTTCGGTCAATGACACTGACACACCTACCCCAACAATACGGTCATCACAATGACGCCAGTCGTGTCCGAGTGGCCTCCCAGTAGTCGTAGATATGACAACAGTCGTGTTCATGCGGCCCCCAATGGTTGTAGAAATGAGACAAGTCGTATCTATGTGGCCTCCCAGTGGTCATAGAAATAACGACAGTCGTGTTCATGCGGCCTTCCAATGGTCGTAGATATGATGCCAGTCGTGTCCGCGCGGCCTCCCTGTGGTCGTAAAAATGACACCAGTTGTGTCGCCGTGGCCTCCCAGTAGACGAAGACATGACGACAGTCGTGTCCATGCGGACTCCCATTGGTCGAAAAAAATGACACCAGTTGTTTCTATGCGGCCTCCCAGGGGTCGTAGAAATGACGCCAGTCGTGATCATGCGGCCCCCAATGGTTGTAGAAATGAGACAAGTGTATCTACCTGGCCTCCAAGTGGTCATAGAAATAACGACAGTCGTGTTCATGCGGCCTCCCAATGGTTGTAGAAATGAGACAAGTCGTATCTACTTGGCCTCCCAGTGGTCATAGAAATAACGACAGTCGTGTTCATGCGGCCCCCAATGGTTGAAGAAATGAGACAAGTCGTATCTACTTGGCCCCCCAGTGGTCATAGAAATAACGACAGTCGTGTTCATGCGGCCTCCCAGTGGTCGTAGATATGTTGCCAGTCGTGTCTGCGTGGCCTCCCTGTGGTCGTAAAAATGACACCAGTTGTGTCGCCATGGCCTCCCAGTAGACGAAGACATGACGACATTCGTGTCCATGCGGCCTCCCAATGGTCGTAAAAAATGACACCAGTCGTGTCCATGCGGCCTCCAAATGGTCATGAAAAGATGGCAGTCGTTGCCATCCGGCCTCCCAATGGTCGTAGAAATGACGCCAGTCGTGTTTATGCAGCCTCCAAATGGTCATGAAACGAAGGCAGTCGTGTCCATCCGGCCTCCCAATGGTCGTAGAAATGACGCCAGTCGTGTCCGCGCGGCCTCCCAATGATCAAAGAAATGACGCCAGTCGTGTCCACGCGGCCTCCCAATGATCAAAGAAATGACGCCAGTCAGGTCCACGCGGCCTCTGAGCGTTCGTAGAAATGACACCAGTCGTGTGCACACAGCCTCTCGGTGGTCGTAAAAATGACTCTAGTCGTATCCACGCCAACTACCACTGGTATGCCGCATCAGTAAGATACACTTTTGTAGTGAGTTTGTGTTTCATTTCTGTAAAATGGATGAAAACATCTATACATATTTAATTTTATAATTAACTGAATAAGTCTTCTATATATTATATAACTGTATCTAAATGTTTTGTTTAATACGTTATTACATGTAGGTAAAGAAATGGAAGAGAAGAAAATCAAAATGAATGAAAGACAATTTTCTAGACCAACATCCCATTTTAAACTCATAGATTTGAAACCAATCAAAATTTTTAAATTATTTCCACAAAACCTGAGGTCCAAATACATGTACTTACATTCCGGGGGTCAGCTGGTACAAGGACTGGCAGTCAACTAGTACGAGCTTTCATCTTGTATGACGAATGGTGGTCAGCTGGAGGAATGAGTCGCGGTCAGCTGGTACAACGTGTGGCAGTCAGCTGGTCCAATGCGTAGCGGTCAGCTGGTTCAATGAGTGGCAGTCAGCTGGTCCAACGAGTGGCGGCCAGCTGGTCCAACGAGTGGCGGTCAGCTGGTCCAATGAGTAATGGTAATCTGGGCCACAAGTGGCGGTCAACTGGTCCAACGAGTTGCGGTCAGCTGGTCCAACGATTGGCGGTCAGCTGGTCCAATTATGAGTGGCAGTCAGCTGATCCAACGAGTGGTGGTCAGCTTGGCCAACGACTTTCGGTCACCTGGTTCAATGAGTGGCAGTCAGCTAATCCAACCAGTGGCGGACAGCTGGTCCAATGCGTGGCGGTCAGCTGGTCCAACGAGTGGCGGTCAGCTTGTCCCACGAATAGAGCTTAGCTGGTCAAACGAGTCATGGTCAGCTGGTCGAAATTATGGCAAAGAGTTGGTCTGAGTCACGGTTAGCTGGTTCAATGAGTGGTGGTCATCTGGTCCCATACGTGCTTATCAGCTGTTCCAACGAGCCACGGTCAGCTGTGCCAAGTGGTTGCGTTCAGCTGGTACAACGAGTGTTGGTCAGCTGGTCCAACGAGTGGTGATCAGCTGGTCCAACGAGTGGCAGTCAGCTAGTCCAACAAGTGGCGGTCTGCTGGTCCAACGAGTGGCAGTCAGCTAGTCCAACAAGTGGCAGTCAGCTAGTCCAACAAGTGGCGGTCAGCTGGTCCAACGAGTGGCAGTCAGCTGGTCCAACAAGTGGTGGTCAACAGGTCCAACCGATGGCGGTCACCTGGTCCAACAAGTGGCGGTCAGCTGGGCCAACGAGTGGCGGTCACCAGGTGACCTGGTCCAACATGTGGCGGTCAACAGGTCCAATTTTTGACAGGGCCGGAC
>Ga0224511_10004144_pt1 | contig 10826 bp, 8 predicted proteins | sample SF_May12_sed_USG_2_FD_169988 | JGI IMG/M metagenome (GOLD analysis project Ga0224511, IMG submission 169988) | Sediment microbial communities from San Francisco Bay, California, United States - SF_May12_sed_USGS_8_1 | ecosystem: Environmental > Aquatic > Marine > Sediment | place: USA... | reverse complement strand
GATGTCTTCCCGATTTAGGGAAGTGATAATGTCACCGGGGCGTAGTCCGGTAATAGCAGCAGGACTGCCGCGTTCTACTTCAACCAGCTGTACACCTTCGACCTTGCCATAAAGTGGCGAGTCTTCTTCAATATTGCCAAAGGTGGCACCTTCAAGTCGGGGATGGACTTTTTTACCGGAAAGTTTTTCCTGATGTGGTTCGGCAATCACGGCATGTAATGTTTTGGTTTTTCCGTTACGCAGTATATCCAGTGTGACCTTGTCACCAATACGAACCAGACCTATTGCATTACGCAGATCAGTCGACTTGGTTACTTTCTTGTTATTGACTTTAATGACGATGTCACCGACTTTAAGCCCTGCCTTGTCAGCAGATGCACCTTTTACAACTTGTGCAATAACAGCACCCTTGGTTTGCTGAAGTTTAAATGCACTCGCCAGTTCCGGTGTCAGATCCTGTACTACTACACCTAAACGACCACGACTGACTTCACCATGTTCAACCAGTTGCTGCATGATCTGATGCGCCATATTGATAGGAATGGCAAAACCAATACCAATATTGCCGCCACTGCGTGAAAAAATAGCCGTATTAATACCGACCAGTTCACCATGCAGATTGATCAATGCGCCACCGGAATTACCGGGATTAATGGATGCATCGGTTTGAATAAAATTTTCATATCCCTTGAGTCCAATACCACGTCCCAAAGCACTGACAATACCGGACGTGACAGTCTGGCCAAGACCGAATGGATTACCAATGGCGACAACAAAATCACCAACTCGCAATTTATCCGAGTCAGCGAGTGGAATGGCAGTCAGGTTTTTTTCCTTTACCTGCACAATCGCGACATCGGAATCCGGATCAGCACCCACCAGTTTTGCTTCCAGCTTACGTCCATCTCGCAGACTGATTGTAATTTCATCCGCGTTGGCGATGACGTGGTGGTTAGTCATGATATAGCCGTTGTTAGCATCAATAATGACACCGGAACCCAGACTCTGGGTTTCACGTTCACGTGGTCCATTACCAGGGTTGCCGAAAAAGTGACGAAAGAAAGGATCATCAAATAACGGGTTTTGACGTAGTTTTACATGACCGCGTGTTGCAACATTAACAACACCGGGCATGACGTTATCCAGAATCGGTGCCAGTGTTGGTAAGGGTTTGCCATTGACTGCATCCGGCAGGGCAGCAAAAGCCGGTTGTAATATCAAGGAGATGAAAAACAAGACTAAAGAAAATGACCATCGTTGATTGATCATTGGATGATTTCTAGTTTCCACTGGTTATTTACCTCTGACAATTACTGTTCGTTTTTTATCGGACATTCAAATTATTATTTTGTTCGCAGTCAAGGCTATCGGCGTTTTGATCGTACGATAAAGACCGGATCCATAAAAAACCTCCCGCGCCCGACTGGTGATGATACCAGTAACAGGCTCGGGAAAGGGGGGGAGGAACCGCTATTAACTTTCTATTTCAATCTTGCGTGCCAGCCCTTTTTCCTGTTTGGCAATACTGATTTCCAGTACACCATTTTTGTTTTTGGCACTGATCTTTTCCGGATTTGCTGTATCCGGCAGACTGAATCTGCGATAGAAAGTACCAAAGGCACGTTCTATGCGCTTGTAACCATCACGTTCTTCCTTTTTTTCCGACTCGCGTTCACCCTTGATGGTGAGAATGCCGTCTTCCATATGGATATCAATATCCTTGGAATCAACGCCGGGAATGTCGGCATGTATTACAAAACGGTCAGCCTCTTCCTTGATATCTACTGCCGGTGCCCAGTCACTGGTGACAACATTGTCGTCATTCTGACCAGGCAAACGGGTATCAAATACACGGCTTAGTTCATTTTGCATACGGGCCAGCTGGGTCCATGGATCATATTTAATCAGGGTCATTTTGTTTCTCCTTTCGCATATAAAATTTTTTACGGTTTTTTGATTACCGTGTAGTCGAAATATGTGTATGCCGGAAGTGAATTCAAGGCCTTGTTTTCAGGCATTTTGACCCCATGAAGAGCCCTTTTTGCCATTTGTAGGGTAAATCTTTTTCCTGCTGAGGGCTGGTAATGTCCCCAATATGGTATATATTGAAAACACAACATATAGTGTTTGTGGTTTTACAGAATTTAAATTTTTTTTAGTGATCTAAGTCATTAAAAATAATACAAGCCATTGATATATAACATAAATTGTATTATTTTCAGATGATTGACAAGGGTGTTGGGAATAAATAATCTACGCATCCGGGACACAAGATATAGTGGTTGCGGTTTTAAGTGGTTTTTGCAGTTTTCGTGGTGAACAGGCAAAGGATTTTGTGCCGGTTGGTCAGATCCACGAATTGTCGCAAGGAAGATTTTCTTCCAACTGGGCTTATAAAAAAATAACAAAAACAGGGGGTCACTTGCGGACATGAAAAGTGTGCATGTTGAAGCAGTTACATCGAGTACAAATGAAGTTTCCTTTCAGCCAGCATCGCTGGACATCTGGGACAAAAAATACAGATTAAAAGCAAAAGACGGCAGTATTGTCGATCAAGATATTGATGATACATTTCGTCGTGTTGCACGCGCACTGGCAGAGGTAGAAGAAAGCCAGGAAAAGCGTGACAAATGGTATGCCCGTTTTCTGTGGGCATTACGCCATGGTGCGATTCCAGCCGGCAGAATAACATCCAATGCCGGTGCGCAGGCACACAAGCCAGCGACATCCACTATTAACTGTACGGTTTCCGGTCAAGTGAAAGATTCCATGAATGACATCCTGAACAAGGTGCATGAAGCGGGTCTGACATTGAAAGCCGGTTGCGGTATTGGTTATGAATTTTCTACATTGCGTCCCAAGGGAGCATATGTGTCAGGTGCCGGTGCCTATACGTCCGGTCCGCTGTCTTTCATGGATATCTACGACAAGATGTGTTTCACCGTGTCATCTGCCGGTGGTCGTCGTGGTGCCCAAATGGCAACTTTCGATGTTGGTCATCCGGATGTGATGGATTTCATTCGTGCCAAACGTGAAGCTGGTCGCTTGCGTCAGTTTAACCTTTCATTGTTGATCACTGATGAATTTATGCAGGCGGTCAAACACGATGCTGACTGGAAACTGGCTTTTCCACTGACTCGTAAGGAAGTGGAAACAGATGACATTGATTTGCATGATACCGATCAGGTGGTATGGCGTGAATGGCCGGTAAAAGATGGTTATATCTCCAATGGTGCCGGTCAGGTAGCGTGCCGCATTATACGGACAATCCCTGCCAGTCGTCTGTGGAACCTGATCATGTCGTCTACCTATGATTTTGCCGAACCCGGTTTTATTCTGATCGATCAATATAACGAAATGAATAACAACTGGTTCTGTGAAAATATTCGTGCCACCAACCCATGTGGTGAGCAAGGTCTGCCTGAATACGGTGCCTGTTTGCTGGGTTCGGTTAACTTGACCCGTTTTGTGCGTGATCCATTTACCGATCAGGCCTGGTTTGACTGGGATGAATTCCGTGAAGTGGTTGAAATCTTTACCCGCATGCTGGATAACGTAGTTGAAATCAATGGTCTACCACTTGAAAAACAACGTGAAGAGATCATTCGCAAACGTCGTCACGGTATGGGTTATCTGGGTCTGGGTTCAGCATTGACTATGTTATGCACCAAGTATGGTTCTGATGAATCACTCAAATTTTCTGAACAAATTACAAGAGAACTGGCACTGGCTGGCTGGCGTGTTGCGCTCGAACTGTCAGAAGAAAAAGGGCCTGCTCCGATTATGGATGAAAGTTTTGAAGTAACTCAGGAAATGCTGAATCGTCGTCCTGAAATGCGTCATGACGGCTATAAGGTAGGTGACATGATCAAGGGTCGTGTTTTGCATGCCAAATACAGCCGTTATATGCAAAAGATTGCCAAGATAGATAAAGAACTAATCGAGAAGTTGGCAGAAAAAGGTGCGCGTTTTACACATCACAGTTCCATTGCACCAACCGGTACGATTTCATTGTCATTGGCTAACAATGCCAGTAATGGTATTGAGCCTTCGTTTGCGCATCACTATTCGCGTAATGTGATCCGTGAAGGCAAGAAATCAAAAGAGAAAGTTGATGTCTTTTCCTATGAGTTGCTGGCCTATCGTGAACTGATTAATGAAAAGGCGATGCCTTACTCGGAAAATCCGGATGAGCAATTGCCTGATTATTTTGTCAGTGCCGAAGATATCACACCCAAGGCGCATGTTGATATTCAGGCTGCAGCACAAATATGGATTGATTCCAGTATTTCCAAAACAGCCAACGTACCAACAGATTATCCATTTGATGATTTCAAGGATATCTATATGTATGCCTACGACAAGGGTCTGAAGGGATGTACTACATTCCGGTTTAACCCGGAAGCATTCCAGGGCGTACTGGTTAAAGAACAGGATCTGGAAAACACAACCTATAAGTTTACGCTCGATGATGGCGCCGTGATTGAAGTGAAAGGTAATGAAGAAATCGAATATGACGGTGAAATACATACAGCGGCGAATTTATACGATGCGCTAAAAGAAGGTTATTACGGCAAGTTTTAAGCTATGCCATTTTTGCTGATGCGGCATTGAAGTATCAGTGAAAATGACAGGCTTAAAACAAGAGATAGAAACAAGGTATAAGTACAAAAAGAAACAGTTGCAAAAGCGGTATTCAGGAGAGGGAGATGACAGTAAAAATAGAAAAACAGATCACGAAATACAGCGTGGTGAAAGAAGAACCATCACAGGCAACAGTGGCGGTTGTTGAAGAAAAGAAAGAGTCCAATGTGATTCACATGCATGAGAAGATCGAACGTCCTGAAATGCTGTTGGGATCGACTTACAAGATCAAGACTCCGCTGTCTGAGCATGCATTGTATGTCACGATTAATGACATTATTCTGAATGCAGGTACCGAACACGAAGTACGTCGTCCATTCGAGATTTTTATTAATTCCAAGAATATGGATCACTTTCAGTGGATTGTCGCACTGACACGTATTATTTCCGCGGTATTCAGAAAGGGTGGTGATGCCACTTTCCTGGTAGAAGAATTACGTTCAGTATTTGATCCACGCGGTGGTTACTTCAAGAAGGGTGGTAAATACATGCCTTCACTGGTGGCTGAACTGGGTGATGCCATTGAATGTCATATGCGCATGATTGGCTTGTTGAAAGATGATGGTCTTGATGAGCACCAGAAAAAACTGATTCAGGAAAAACGTGCACAATATGATGAAAGCACAAAGACTGCAGAAGCAAACAGTCCTGAATCATTCCCGGCAAGCGCACAGTTATGCAATAAATGTCATACCAAGGCAGTAATTAAAATGGATGGCTGTATGACATGTTTGAGTTGTGGTGATTCCAAGTGCGGTTAAAACAGATAGAGTTGATTTGACCAGGTTAATAGATAAAAAAAGCAGTTGTGGTAAGGGGAAACTAATAATAACAACACGGACGGGTTGATAAAAATAACGATAACAACCATAAGAAGGGGTGAGACAGTGGCGATGATGCAAAAACCCGTATCTGGGTCATGGTATGTAAACCGAACTGGTAAACTCGTGAAAGTATCACTGTTGTTATACGCCGGAGAAACATTATCCAGAGTTATGCTGGAATATCTGGATGGCATGAAAGTTGTCGTCACGATAGACGCATGGAGCAGACTTGATCTGCGTATTTATTCCCTGCGTACAGAGACAAAAACAGAAGAACTCTGGAACGTATAACATCGCTGTGACAGACCGGGTTGTCTGTCAGATGTTAATGAATTCCTTGCGTGCCCGCGTTACCTTTTCCAGGTAACGTCGGGCTTCGTGACTGCTCAATTCAGAGCGCAATTTCCTGTAGGTTTCTGATGGATGTAGTGTATTTATAATGTGCACAGCTTTTTCACGGTTACCGGAAAAGGTTTGCAGGACATTGCCACTACCCGTGTTATAGGCCGCAATAGTGCAATATTCCCGCGATACCGGATTCTGGATATTTTTCAGGTAATCACGATTAATGATGTTCAGATAAGCCGTACCCAGTTCAATATTGTTGTCGGGATTAAACAGGTAATCACTTGTTGGCGGAACATCCTTGCCCTTGACGTAGTAATAGGCATCACGCCCCCCCGAGGTGGGAACAAGCTGCATCAGGCCGTAAGCAGGTGCGTGACTGACCGCAAACGGATTAAAGTTACTCTCGGTTTTAATAACAGCATAGATAAGGCTTTTGCTGATATTAAATTTCTCGGCATAGCGATTAACGCTTTCCTGATAACGTTTTGCGCGAATATTAAAGTGATTACTGACAAGCTCGAGATTCACAAATAATACCTGCTTCGGATTTGCACTATGAGACTGCCTTGTTTTTGTGTGATTACTGATCAGATAGTCTGCAAACTGCTCAGCCTTTACCGGCGTGTCAATGTATTGTTTATGATTGTCCGTTATCAGTTTGTATAAAAAAGGTGTTCCGGTTAATTTTATTTTTTTATCCGAAAAAAGATCAACAGCGCGTGGATCATCAGGTGTTAACAGGGTGGTAATAATCGCGTTTTTAAGATTAACAATGGCATTATTGTCAGACAGGGTTTCAATAGTAACGAGACCACTGTCAAAATTGATAATGGCACGACTCTTATAATTCTGTGTATATTTCACATAGCGTGAACGTGTTGCTATTAAGACCTCATCATTGCCCCATTCCTTGCCTACATTGCCATTCAGAACAGAGATCAGATCATTGAAATTCTTTCTTACCTGTTCAATGTCACGCGCGAGCTGCAACGGGTTACGCTTGTAGATATCTGTCCGATTTAATACTGCGTATTTAGCCGCCTGTTTTGGATCCTTGCTGAGTAAAATACTGGCGGCCTGATAGCGACTGCATGCACTAACTGACAGGCATATGGCAACAATAATAAGTGAGTTAAGGAGCTTCATTTTTTAGTGTATTGGTTGGGCTGATTTAAAGTATAGATAAACTGACGATGATTGGTGTAATTATATAACGTATTGATATTCATAATAATTATTAGATCATGGAAATTTGCTGATATACAGAATTGTGACCCGGTTTGTGAATTGCTTCGCAGTCGTGCCGATATATTAAGGTATAGAGTGTAGATGCCACTGATTAAGGGAACTGAACAGAGGCTCCTGAAACAATTGGCAGATGATCCCTTATGAGCGCACCGTACGGTTCAATGAAGCACTATGTTAGTTATCTGGGATACCGGTTCTCCCATTTTTACTCGCAACATGCTATCAGACCCGAGCCTGTAATAGATATTCTCCGTACAGCAGGAAATTACAGCGTCCGCCAATATAGAAAAACAGCCAGCTTTATTTATCCCTATTACTTAAAATTTAAAAATGATTTTAAAGAGATCATTAATCCGGTTCTGGTTCGTTATTATGTGATACGTGACAGAGTCAGATTCAGAATCAATGCAGCATGGCTTTTGCTATCACAAAAGACATGGTTTAAAAGAATCCGTCAAACATTTGTTACAACACGTGCCAGAGCTAAAGAAATAATCGCAGTTTCATTTCAATTCGTTGAAGTGCAATTAAAACGTATACCGGAACCGGAATTGCTTACTAATGCCAGAAAGATATATAACGAAAACGAAAAAATTATAAAATTCAGGGCTATTTCAACCAGAAAGATCATTACAAGCGAGAAAGTCAATACGAGAGCATTAATCTGGAGTGTCGTCTTTGTTCTTGTGGCATATTCCGGATTCCATAAGGCGCTGGAGTTCACCTATAAATCAGATATTGAAAATGAGTTAAGTCATTTTTTTGAACGGGAAATAAATATCAAATCCCTCAGCTTTGATTTCTTTCCCGGTATAAGACTGCTTGCAAGTAATGTACTGAGCAGGAATGACACAGGAAAAATCGACGCAAGAATACACGGAATCTATCTGGGTGTGGATTTCAAGGAACTCTTGCAGGGTGATCTGGATATTAATTATCTTCATATTGATGATGCAACAGTTGATCAGGATTTTTTACTGTCACTTCCATCAACATTCAGCAAACCGGCAAGCAATAAGGAAGAAGACAGCTCCATTAATATCAATACGTTCACCGCTGCACCGGTAAAGGTATTGACAGACAGACAGAATGATTTGGGCGACTATCGCATTACAGTGGTAATGAATCAGGATAAAAACCTGAAAATAGTAAAAATAACACCGGCACAATCAAATAACATGACGCTGACAATAACGCCAGATGGTGATGTGTTTGCTTTTGATCTCACCGCCAGTAACTGGACGATTCCAGGTGTCTATCCGATTGAATTACAAAATACGGAAATTACCGGTACCTTGTATGATGATAAACTGGTTACCAAAAGCATATCGGGTGAACTCTATGGTGGAAGATTTAATGGTGATTTGTCACTGATGTGGCCTGATCAGGTTTCCCTGATTACATCACTTGAATTGACCAATGTTGATAGCGGCATGTTGTTGCAATCAACAGGAAAAAAAATTATTACCGGGAAAATGGATTATAAGGGCGTGCTGAAAGTAAATGACCTTGCCAGTCACAACTTATGGTTGAATACATGGATAAAGGCCGATTTCAGATTTAAAAACGGGGTAATTTACAAGGCCGATTTGGAGAAAGCAAGCAGCCTGATGGAGAAAAAGAAAACCAGAGGAGATAAAACCCGATTTGAGAACTTCAGGGGAAGGATATTTGCTGACAGTGGTAACATCACACTGGATAAGCTTGAAATCAGTTCGTCTGCCCTTGCAGCAGCAGGGGAGTTGAAGGTAAATAAAAATAATAATCTTGATGGAGAGCTGGATGTGGGTCTTAACAATACCAAGGGAATCCTGACTGTACCAATAAAAATCAGTGGAACTGTCGACAATCCTTCACTTAGACCTACGAATGAGGCCATGGCAGGCGCGGCAGTTGGTACGGCTGTACTGGGTCCAGGTATTGGTACCGCGCTGGGAGTCAAGGCCGGAAAGGCAGTAAGCTGGTTCAAGAGTCTGGTTAACAAAAAAGACAGTAATCAAGATTAGAAATAAAAATTTCTCATCCTTTTCTGTTAAAAACCGAAAGATATAGTACATTTACTGGTACAAAGAAAAAAATAACATTTATGGAATACGATTTATTTACAGTTCTGTCGCGTCTTTTAATCGCCCTTCTTGCCGGCGGTGCTATTGGTCTGGAACGCGCCTATCACGGTCGCCCGGCTGGTTTTCGCACACATTCGATTGTTTGTGTGTCGTCCAGCCTGTTAATGCTGTTAACTGTATTTCAGTGGATGCTTTTATCAGACGCCCCGATTGAAACAGTCAGGGTCGACCCTACCCGTATGGCACAGGGTATTATGACCGGTATTGGTTTTTTGGGTGCCGGCGTTATTATGAAGGAACGCCTGAGTGTACGCGGATTGACGACGGCAGCATCTATCTGGATGACGGCTTCCATCGGTATTATTGTTGGCATGGGTTTTTACTCTGCTGCATTTATAGCCACTGTGCTTACACTGGGCATTCTGTCCGCATTCAGCTATATAGAAAAACACATGCCGTCACAGCATTATGCACATCTGAATATACGTTTCCGTCGCAAGGATTATGTGCCAAAGGAAACATTGTACGGGATACTGGAATCACAGCATATAAGTGCTGTTAATCCCAGTTACCACCTGGTTGATCGCGGTGAAATGTTTCAATATCAGATGTCGATACGGACGACGGATGTTGAAAATTTTCAGAAGCTGTCAGACACCATGCGTGGTATGGAAAATATTCATGAATTCAGTATCACGCCTACTGGTGACTAGATAAAGCCACTAAATCACCATCCTGATCAGAATAGTCAATAAATTTTAACACTGAAAAAAACTGCTATTATTATCCTGTTCAAGTAATAATTATTTTAAAAGGATTAGCAGTGTCTGAAAAGAACAGGCCCTTTCTCAAGTGGGCAGGTAACAAATTTCGTATTATCGATCAGATTCGACGTAAATTGCCTCAAGGCAAACGTCTCATTGAGCCCTTTGCAGGTTCAGCTGCAGTATTTTTGAATACGGATTATGACCGTTATTTACTCACTGATACCAACGCAGATCTAATAGAATTATTTAAAACGTTAAAGCAAGAAGGTGACAGCTTTATCGAGTATACAAGAACATTTTTTTCAGACAGAAACAATGATGAAGAACGCTATTATCATTTTCGCGAGTTATTTAATAACACAGACGACATCAGATTGAGATCGGCATTATTTATTTATCTAAACCGTCACGGGTACAACGGGCTATGCCGATATAACAGCAAGGGAATATTTAATGTGCCGTTTGGTCGGTATAAAAAACCCTATTTCCCGGAAAAGGAAATGCAGTTTTTTCACAAAAAGAGCAAACGTGCCGTGTTTAAAACGCAGGGTTTTGATATAACGATGAGGTCAGCAAGGCAGGGTGATGTGGTTTATTGTGATCCGCCATATGTACCATTATCCCTGACTTCCAACTTTACATCCTATGCGGCTAATACATTTGGTGAGAAAGAACAGAAAATACTGACATTGGTGGCCGAGGAGCTTTCGGCAAGGGATATTAAGGTTTTAATCTCGAATCATCACACTCCATTTACAAGAAAAATGTACCATATGGCGGATATTACACGGTTTGAGGTTCAGCGGTTTATCAGCTGCAAGGGTCGCAAGCGTGATCGTGCACGTGAATTACTTGCCCTGTTTGCCTGATTCGCTGATAGTAAAGCAATGAAAGAAGAACAACAGCTCAAGGATAAAATCCTTGCTGAT
>Ga0224511_10004143_pt1 | contig 10828 bp, 5 predicted proteins | sample SF_May12_sed_USG_2_FD_169988 | JGI IMG/M metagenome (GOLD analysis project Ga0224511, IMG submission 169988) | Sediment microbial communities from San Francisco Bay, California, United States - SF_May12_sed_USGS_8_1 | ecosystem: Environmental > Aquatic > Marine > Sediment | place: USA... | reverse complement strand
TTACAGCCGCGGACCTATGATTTTTATGCTCAAAACGCTAAACTTTCTCAATTTTTTACGCTCTCTTCGCTCACGATTCATTTTAAGCATAATTTTAAAAGCAATATGACAAGAACATGCAAAAAAGCGTTTTAATTCAACCGTCAACACTTCAATGATTTTCTACACCCCCACCGTTGACAAAGTCCACGCCCCCACACTTTAGGTCAAATCCTGGATGCGCCACTGTAAGGTTTTGCAATATATTGACAGTAAAAACGGTCGATAAGAGGCAGTGCCTTAGTACATATTATATTATATCAAAAAATATATACTTTTTTAAATAGACGTTGTACGAAGGTCACAGATAGAACAATAGTTATTCAAATAGATAGTTTCCGTTATGGCGGTGTAACCCTTATCTCGTATAATTTTTTAAGAAAAGTGGAGTGAAATGTCCTTACGCTTCTTCATGAACAATGTTAACAAAAGTATATAATTATATCAACGTTAATTATTAATTCATGCCACATCGATATATATATTTCATAATAATACATACTGCGAAAAGTGTGACAGATAATAAGCTTAAGTGAATCTATAAAGAAATAGACGTAAACATAGATATTATCTTTGTTTACGTCTATTTCTTTATAGATTCTTTTTTAAAACTACACTTAAACAAATATTTTCTAGGTTTAATAGAATTGCCAAGTAGATAATAAGATTATTATAGGTATACAATAGTGTTAAAAGACCCCTAAATGCGAATACCGGTCTGATGTTACTAATCAAAACGAATTTAGATTACAAATAAACGTATGGAAATAATAAAATATATACACTAATGCACAATATGTTAATACAAACTGCAATTGACCTGTCATTTATACTAAATCAAAATGATAGTTGAATGTTACAAGGAAGTCTATATTGAGTATAAAAGGAGTTAAGTGGGCGTTATAAGTGTATACGAGTGGTAACAATTAGGGTTTATCACAATACAATCAAATTCTGACTAGCGTTTGTAAAAGGTTTATTGCGCTAGGTGTACTTTATGCATGATTTTTTTAAACATGATGTTTATTACCAAAAAGTTTAATTCTGTTATTTTCCAACACGCATTTACAGTTTTTATGAATAATATTATCCGTGCCCGAAGTTCCGCAAGAAACCTCCTTTTGATTTGGATCCGGATCCAATATTTTCATTTGTTCAAGTCCTAGTTATTGCTATGGAAAATGTTTATATAATGCCGCTATGTACATAACGCTGACGTTGGTTTATCCCCATGAATATTAATAGATGATATATAAAGTCTATTTGAAATTTGACATTTTTGTGCGCCAGAACAAAATTAAAATGTTGTAAATAAAATTGAATAAAAGAAGTAAACAAAACAACATATTGATCATTGAATGTTTTGTTTTATAATGAATAATCTGCATCTGTGGAGTCGTTATTTTATGATCTTCAATGGGGTTGTAATGTAAATCCCTGGTGTATTGTAATTCAATTGCCATATACTTGACACCGAAGTGAATATTTATAATCTATCGGGTGCAGCATGTCAGAGTGAGTCCATAGACAATGAGGTATATACTTTAACACTTAGACATTTTCACGTTTCATTGTTTTTAAGTGATTTTCTATCCCCCAGTTTCATGTTACTTAACAAAACGGACGTACATTTCATTCTTGTGTTAGGAGCTTCTACGAAAATCACTTATCGTTTGACTCAGTTTTAATTAAGATAAGGAAGACATCCTGCTCCATTGAAGTATTACTGACCAATTATTATCGGAAAACATCATGTTGGTTGATTTGATTTTCCCGTTGGTCGCACTAAAGTGTTTCTGGGTGGAGGGTGTACAGTGTATCTTAGTTTTAGTTAATTTTAAGACAAAGTAAAAGGTTTATTCAGAGGCTGTTGTGCTTTTAAACCGCTTCGATTAGGCTTTTGAAATATCAATGAGATGATAAAACGTTCTTCAAGAGATCGCAAGACTTCCAAATGGGTATTTTGTTCTTTATAATTTTATATATTTACACTAGATTTGGCAGAATAATTATTTTAAATACTGTGACAAGTATGTAAACTGTGTGCAGTCAATCAACTTATTTTGCCTAAATTTCTTGACACATGTTTCTGTTGCTGTCTTGTTGTTCAATACTTGACTTTGTTTTTGCATGTTTAAAAATGACCAATTTTGTAATCTAGATAATGTTAATTGACAAATAAAAAACAAGTTTAAAACCTGCTTTGAGTTTACCTAAATATCACTACTTTTACGATATGTCATTACAGTGACACGAGGTTTTGGCCATGTGATTCCGTATTTATGCTAATACACGCACCCAGGCATGATGCAAAATTACTTGTAAAATGTTGTGTTTTGATTTAAAAGGACTACTCATGGCTACCTTTTTCCACTGAGTAGTGAAATGCCACCTACTTAAGGGAAGAATGGCACATGTTTCTGATGTCTTATGCTAATCAATGTTTAGATGATGTATATAATTGATGTGTGTGTTTGTTGTTTTGTTTTCACCCCTCCCACACACAAACACCCACATTCCTTGAGAGACAAATAGAGATGAAACAATGCTACAGATCATATGATGCCAGAAATTTTGGGTATATTCTATATACCAAATCTTTTTTTCTTTTTTCAGAAAGCGGATGTCAGAAGATTATATTTCAATGACAAAATAATGTAGAAAAATGGTTAATTTAAAATATAATATGTAAATGGATGAAATTATGGCAGACACCTCCAATATCTCAAAACCTTGCGAAGCAGGAATGACTCTATATGCTTTGAAACTTGTAAATGATCAGTATGAGGCAGAATATTCAGGAATGCCTGAAGAAGACAATACTAGGCATCAGCTGAATATGAGCCTGGCTTTATTCCAATCAGTCCTGTCAAAGGTAGGGCAAAAAAACTATGATAGGGCCATAATATCCGATCTTATTGAATCCAATACAAAACTTATTGCAAATGGGCAGTCGCAAAAGATTTCGTACTTGGAAACAAGCATTGTTCTGTTGCAACGTGAGCTAGAGGTTTACCAGTATTTGTACGGCAAGGACGATACAGTGGCACAAAATCAAGAGCAGACAGTGACACCAAATCAAGAGCACATCATCAGCGAAAGGCAAACGGGGAAGCAAACAGGTACGTATTAAGTGCTAGCTAGTTTATGTGACCCCTTTTAAAGAGAGTAGTTACATAGGAATCGCTATGTCTGTCCGTATGTCCGTCACGAAGGCCTAATGTTGGCAATAGCTGTGCAGTGTCTTCATATTTTTTCAAGACATTTTAATATTATATTGCATTTGACGCCAAAAGCTAGTGGTCAAGTTCACATTTGCTGGAATAATGCCTCTTTTGTGCGTTGATTATGTTTAGTTTTTTACTGACAAAGCAGCCAAGGGCTACACAAGTGTTCAACAGAACCCCATATTATTTTTTTTCTCTATTTATTTCACCAGTGAATATTACAATATTAACTGTTTATATCAACAAACATTGGTTAACCTCTTACATCTCCGATATTTTTTCCTGATTATCCATTTAAATCGCCTGCGTTGATGTAAATGTAAAGTCACTCTTATATCAAGGATACGATTGGATCTGAGTAGACTTTGCAAAGGAAGTGCATACTTACTGGTAAATTCAACTTTAGATGTGAGAAGTTAAAAGCTATAAGTGTACTCTATATCTTTATTGATATGTACCCTATACATTCAGTGGCGGATCAAGGATTTGAACTTACGGGGGCATTGACTTTGTCAAGGGAGGGAGGGGGAATTATAGTGAATCATTGAATAGTGTTAATCATTGATATATAAGTTATTTTGGCCATATTTTCATTTAAAAGCGGGCAATAAAATTGTAGGAATTTAGCATTTGGGACATATAAAATCTTAGGCCGTTGGGGAGGGAGAGGGGACGCCCCTCCTTTTTGGAGTTGCTACTGTATATTTATTTATTCATCATTTGGTCAAATAATCTATAAGTCTCCCTGATGTCTTATTCATAAAAAATGTGTCACTTCGTTTGACAAAACAATACAAAATTAAGTTTAAAAAGGACCCCATACATTGTTTTTATTTATATGAAAGAGGTGAACTATACTTAAAATCAATAATTTTTTTCAACTCTATTTACTCATGCATAGCTTGGCTTGTTATGTCGGAAATCTGATACAAGATATTTTGGCAATTTGGCCCTTTGTTGAATAATATTAAATGCATAAAATAAGAGAACTCAGAGTCCTGTTAGTTGCTCACCCAATATTCTTGGACATAGATATTTAGTTCAGCATAACCATTACTACACTTTGTGTTCAGTTGATCTACAATAGGATAATGTAGGACTTTATTTAAAGGATTACTCAATGGTGAACTCTAGTTGAACTTTACCAAACTTTCAATGCATCGATAGGCCCTTCAGTGCTGATTTTTTCGCCTAACATGTGTTAGAATAGAATCTACATTTCTAGCAACAGAGACACTCAGTTGTTAAGAGTAGGCCATTAATTTAGGTCACATAATGCATTGGCGGGAATTTATAAATTCGCCTTTTTGTCCATTTTTGGCTAAGTAAAGCATGCCATGTTACAATGATTAGCTATACATGTACATAGAAATGGAAGAGATGTTCAAAGAAAAAACGTTGTAAACAATGTGGACAAGTCAAGTTTATGGGCACCATGACAAAATGCCCCGTACAAAAACACACAGAACATCACAAAACACGAAGTATACAAACACGCAAAAGATATAAAGAAATAACTTTTTTTGTGTTTTTCGGTTTTTCTGATTTTCAATTACTTAAAGGACTTATCCAGAACATGTTGAACTACCGCCTTGGTACGGTCAATGAAAAGCATTGGGGGTTTAAACCAGTTTTCCGCTGCAGCAAACCTCACACTTATTCAACATTAATTGGAATATGAAGTTGCATTCTCTTCCTAGGCCATTTAGAACATGGAAATGTAAACAATAACAAACATTAGTGGGAATAAAGAGACCCTTTAGCTCACGTGTTAACAGTATGTAGAAATTCAAATTAGTCATCTGTTTGAATTTAAATAAAAACGAGTTCTCTAAGAAATGTTGAGTTACCGCCTTGGTACAGTCAATGACTTGGGGCCATTGGGGGCTTAAATTAGTTTTCCGCTGCAGCTAACCTCACACTTTCTCAACATTTTCTGGAGAAGAAAAAGAAAAAATATCCATTCTATTGAAACAGTTTCAGTGGAACCAGAATTACGCCATGGAAAAGCCACCTCAATTCACCGTTTTGTCTGACATAAACAATGGAAAAATAATTTTAATGCATATTCAAACAATCCCACGCAACGTAAAAGGAGACGATGCTTTTCAAAATAATGTTAATGTTTCCATTAAAATAATAATATTTCTCAATTCATGTGTTAGAACATAACGATATTTCTTAAGGGTTTAGAGGAAGCTCGCCCACTCTGTTCGCTGCACTCTTTTTAACCATTATGAATTATGGTCTTATTATGTTCCACCTAACACAATGGATTATTGGTTAATTAGATGTAAGATTAAATGTAGTTGAAATGTGAAAAAGGTACTCAAAAGCAATATCTGTATACATCTGTATACATCATTTACCACGCAAATGGCCATAATTACTTCACACAAGTATCATGAAATGCTCATGTAGCTTGTGTTATGTCACTGCTCAATGCATGATGGTAAGATAAGAAGTTCATATAAATATGGAAACCACCCCATGAGTAATCCTATGAGTAATCCCATTGAAGGAATTACTCATTGGGTCTTTTCTGTCTTTATTAACTGAGGAATTCTACCAGTATGCACTGAGCTGTAAAATGGCACAAGTTGCATGAAGAGGAAAAAACGTGGTACGATTGTCTGCTATCAATTGATAACAGATACTGAATATTACTCACACCTTTCAACTTACTTTAAAAATACTATGTAATTAACCAATAATTCGTTCATATGCTAAGAGAAAAGATTAGCACTGTACAGCCGATTGATTTAAACTGCATTGTTCAGTTTTATCTTCATGAAAAAGTTAACTAAAGGTAACCAATGTGCAATCCCTTTAAACCCAGTACTCATTAAGGTAACCAGGGCTGCTCAATAATGTGGTTTTTCCCTCAATGTGCAAAGAGTATTATATTTATGCTAAATTGGTGGGATATGTTTAGAAATATATTTTTCTCTGCATAAAGTATTCCACCATAATAGCCATTGTGAATAGAATTTTATTAGTTTTGTTGTTGTTTTGTTCATCTAGCATCGGAGACAGATTTCAATGATAAGGCTAAAGCATTTGAGAAAATTGTTGGTATGGAAATCGATCGATTAAATGATAATATATCAGACTTGGAAAAGGCAAAGGAAAATCAGAAAAAGGACATTGAACTGTATGACAGGCAGCTCAGAATCAAATTAGAAGAATTGAGAGAGAGAAATGCAATTGTAGAAGAACAAGAACAGAAAATAAAAGAATTGGAAAAGAATCCTGAAATTTGTGAACTGGATGACAAGCTATTAAAAACGGAAAAAGAAAAAGATTCACTTAAATTTGACATAAAGTTGTATGATGCACAGTTACGGATAGAAATTGAAAAACGCAGAGAAATTCAATTAGCTATAAACATGTTGCAGAAAGAGAAAACTGATTTGGTATGTACTGTTAAGGCCAAAGAAGAAAGTATAAAAGAACTAAAACATGAAAAAGAAACATTTAATGACGCATTGACGTTTTTAAAAGTGCAAAAACCATTGTCTGATGTTGAAGTCATAAAAAGAACGAAAATGCTACAATCAAGACTGTTAATTGAGTCAGAAAAAAACAAAGAACTTGAAGACAATATTTTGGCACTGAACGAAGAAATACAATGCCTCAAAAAGACAAATGAAAAGTGTTCACATGAAGCCAAACAATTAGAATTTCAAAAGAACAAAATGATTGCCACCTTACAAAAGCAGATGAAAGATCTTCACGGCCAGTGGAAAAACGACGTTGTTAAAGCAATCAAACATGAAGAGGACAAAAGAAGTATTGTCATTCAACACCGAGACGAGATGATTCAAACGGTCCATGAGTTAAACACTGCACTTAAAAAGAAAGAAAATGAGGCAACAATGTATGCTGATGTCAGTAACCAACTGAAAGGAAAGGTAGAAACCCTCGAGGAAAAGCTACTTGAGAAGACAAGGGAAGTACAAACTCATTCGGAGGCAAATACTGAACTTGCTGAACAGATTGCAATTCTTGAAGAAAATATGTCTGCACTTGCAGATGAAATCAAATGTCTTGAGAAGAAAAATCAGATAAGTTTAAACGAAGCCAACCAACAAATAGAAGATCAAGAGTTCAAAATGAATGCAGCCTTACAAAAGCAGAAGGAAGACCTTGACAGCCAATGGAAAATAGTAATTGATAAAGCTATTAAACATGAGGAGGAAAAAAGAATTATTGTCAGTCAGCAACGAGATGAGATGGTGCAAACCGTCCAAGAATTAAACAGTGCACTAGATAAGAAGGAAAACGAAGCGACAGAGTATGCTGATGTTTGCAATCAACTGACATCTAAGGTACAAAACCTTGAACAACAGATTGGAATTCTTGACACAAGAATTCAAGACCAACTTCAAGATGCCACAGCACTTTCTGCTAAAAAATTAAAACTTTTTGAGACTGCCAGAATGCTTAAAGACAGGGGTTCTACCACTGAGACTCAAGTTCAAACCGAATTCATCACTGCTAAAACTATGGTAATAAACAACAAGCAAAACCTTTTGTTCAAAATTTTCTTGGACTGAACTAATGACCTCTGCATTGGGTTTGAAAGATTTGTTTATTAAAATTTAAAAATATTTTACTTTGTTACAAAACCATAAATGACATAAAAATTTGTTTAGAGGAAACTGTTTAGAATATAAGTTTATATAGATGATGCCCTACAACTTATTATAAATTATTTGAAAAATTACTATAACGCTATGCATTCGTTTTATTGCTTAGAAACCACGTAAATTTGTTATGAAAGAATGACCAATGTTACCAAACTTACATTTCTTCCGATGAACATAATGCGGCAAACATGTTCTGGATATAAACATTCAATATGATCCAGAATATTCTTGAAATGAGTTCGTCACATGCAGCAGCTTCAATTTTCTTAACCTTTCATAAATAAACATATTCGAGCAGTTTAACAATACATTACAGACGTTGTATTTCCATTGCCAGGATCAAGGTGGTGAAGACGTTAATGACATTTCCACCAAAGAACCATGTAGTTCTGAGTTGAATTCTGCCACTGAAAAAGACAACATTCCCACAGAAACACCTGACCTGGATCAAGTCAAATGTGCTAGTCAAAAAGAAATTCTTCATCAAGATCTTACACTTAAAAGAGGTTCCAATGAACATACAACAAAACAAGGTAACTCTCTTTTGAATCGCAAATGTAGTTTTGAAATCATGCATGTCACACCTTTTTATGAAAATTATGACAATTGAAATAGTACAAGTTGTAAAAACTTCTCTTAAAATACATGCATGAAAACATGTCAACTCTTTCAATACATATTTTTTCATAAAAAAAGAAATCAGACAAGTAAATGGTGTGTTTTATGAAACAGAGGGTGATCCAACAAGCCTACCAAAGCAGGCTGCTACTAGGCCCAAGAGCTTCATGCGTTCAGTCAAACAGCTGTTTAAAAGAAAAGGTATATAAAAGCTAATGGTTGGTATGACAACTGGTATTCAAAAAAACATACAGTAAAACTAGCTTACAGTGACAACCATTGCTTTTCTTTATTATATACAGACAAATAGGAGTTTGGCTGCTTCAATTCAAAACTAATCGATAGCATTCATTCCCTCCCATAATTATGTCATTTGGTGGAAACAATTGTGTTTTTACAGGAAGATGGCACGATAAACTAGAGCTTTAATAGAAACTGATGAATACCTCATCCGCTGAGACATGCGAAAGGGTGTGTTTTAAATGGTAGTCAGAGTTATTGAATTTGGTAAAGGGTCTTATTCATACAATGTGTAACATTGAACTATGACCTTGACCCTGAACCAACTTTAATCAAACATACACACTGCACATCGACTTATCATACTTGACATTTGAGCGAAATGATTTGTTAATACCACAAGAGGTTAAAAAGATATAGAACGGACACAAAAGTGCATTTGACAGTTAACTAAGACTTTGACCTGAAGTGACCTTAATTAAACATATGTATTGCACATCGACTCTTCATACTTGACATTTGTGCAGAGTATTTTGTAAATCCCATAAGGTGTCAAAAAGATTAGAGTGGAGACATAATAGTCATACAATGTTTAACCTTGAACTTTGACCTTGAACTTGAACTGACATTTGTCAAATATACGCACTGCACACTGACTTATCATACTTGACATTTGTGCAGAGTAATTGGTAAATCCCACCCGAGGTTCAAAAGATATGGAGCGTACACAATAGTAAAGACAGAACAGACGGATAGACAACAGAGCTAAAAACCTGGGGAGAGACATAATAACTTTGACAGATGTTTAATAAACTCTAGCCACTATCATCAGGGCAATGTATGGGTACATAGCAAGCAAATTGTACTTAAGAGCAATTGGTTAACATCTTGTTTGCAACCCTAGAAAAGACAGACAAGATTGCTCAAGCCCTCAGATTGAAAGCAAAAAGTAAAAACTTAAATGCATGCAAAGTAGGGAGAAAGGCAAACATGCAAAGAGACAAAGAACAATGTGAAACCCTTATAGGCCAGTCAGTCTATCAAAAATATGGCCTAACCTCTATCATATTGGAACAGAAATGAAACCTTTTTTTATTAAACACCTTATACCTATTGGTTATAACATATAACATTCTAGAAAAAGACTAAGTAGGGGAAATACATTAAAAACACAAAATTCATAACTAGATGAACATTCATTTTTGTTCTATTTAACTGACAGTAACATTTAAATAACATTTAAGGTACCTGAAAAGGTTTCTCGGCAAAAAATAAAAGTCAGCCGATTTTTATGAAAGTTGGCCTACATGTAGTTTTACGTCCGCTCTCAACGAATATGAGACGTTTTTGACGTTATGTCGTCAGCACATGCGGTATTATAGCCTATTTTGATGACACGTGCAATATACCGCCGTATCCGAAAAACGGCTTTTTTACGTGATTTTTAGGCGTTTTATTCTGATTTTTAGTGTGAAAACGTTTTACCTTGCTTGTAATTTATTGCGAATGACTGGTTTTCGAGAAATACATTTAGCAGCTTATTGCACATACCTTTTTGTTTTAAAATTTGGGCATATATTTACGCCCCAAAACATACCAACGGCTGCTTTTTGATGCGCTTTTTTGTAAAAACAAGCCTGGTAACCTTGTTATTTGATTTATATGTATAAAACTACGCGTCATGACGAAAACAATGATACAATAAAAGATATGCGATTAATTCAAGGTTTTCCTCCTATAAAACGTCAAAGATGATACTTTATTTCACATTTTTGAACAATTTAACGTTGTTATGTTATGCTTACGTTACGTTTTTTATTGAAAATAAAACAAACTTGTTTTTGAATTGACAAAATACATTGTTTAATCTCAAATTAAACACATTATTATTTAATTGCTGTTTAAGTTTTTCATCACGCTAAATATATGGAAATCATGTTTATTATTTATCACGAGCAACACTTAAAAATATCGATCGCAGCTGGTCAGCTCGTCTAGATCCACATATAAATTAAAAATGTCAAATTACTAATCGTTAATACAAACGCGCAT
>Ga0224511_10004142_pt1 | contig 10830 bp, 1 predicted proteins | sample SF_May12_sed_USG_2_FD_169988 | JGI IMG/M metagenome (GOLD analysis project Ga0224511, IMG submission 169988) | Sediment microbial communities from San Francisco Bay, California, United States - SF_May12_sed_USGS_8_1 | ecosystem: Environmental > Aquatic > Marine > Sediment | place: USA... | reverse complement strand
ATTTAAGAATCGTGGTATTATTTAAATAAATCGGTTGTCGTGAAATGAGGACATATACTTAATATTTTTCACTTCCAAAAAAGTGGCTTTTTTAAATTCAGGATAAAAACTTGTTTCTTCCCAACAAAAAGTGTTCGCAGTACTCAAAAGATCTGTGTTAAACCAAAGTGTTTGTTTAATTACAGCTAATTGACACGATTAATACCGTTGGCAAGATTCAGCAAGTCAAAACCTTCAAATGCGTTTGGATTTGCGTCATTCGCTTAAAGCTAAAAAACATATAAACAAATACACAAAAACTTCAAAAATATCTAAAAGGAAATTTAATAAAACTATTTCACGTCAAAAATAATAACTAAAATGATATATTTTATGCACTGTAACAATGAAAGATGAACAACCATACAATGTGTGAAACGTGTTTTATGTGCATATTTAAAAAAAAAAGGAGCACACTTCTCATGAACTTTTATACAAAACAAATCCTAATGTCTTTCAATAGGAACACCCAATCATTCAATGTCGGCAACTTCTGTAAAATCAGTTTATTTTGCACAGTCAAAAATTCGCGCAAATGTACTTTACTTGAGTTTCCCGCGGCCTAATGATCGCGCAGTTTTCTTCGTAAACAGTTTAGTGATGTGGGATTTTAAAACTTTATTCAATTATATTCAACTCACTTCGATCACTTTATTTATTTTAAATACTAAATACTTTATATTTCACTACAAATTAAAATTTCTAAATAATAATGTTAAGCAATTCCATTTGCGAACAAAGTACAAATATATATGACAGGTGGATGGGGCTGACTTAGTCCTTGTTGTTCATTGTTTGTATGGAATACAGTATTACAATCAAACGGAGGGAAACAGTGTTTTTATTTAAACAAGTATCTGTGTTACAGTACAAACGCACCTCTTTATTATAGACCCCAAACAACTGTAGGGTGGCTGTTATTTTCTAAGTGTGGTCAGGTTACCCCCAATACAAGTTTTAGGCCTAAAATTATGCACATGGTCTTTTCTATCACCATGCAATGCTTATAACAGTCATCTAGGAATATAAAAGCCAAACGCAACGATGTATCAAGGATGTTCTATTATCTCTAAGTGACTTTTAATCGAATGAAGTACTTTGAATGATTAAAACGCATAGATTAAAGCAAATTGAACGATCAAAGGTTTAGGCCTGAACACTGAAGAACATTGTATTCATCATGATAAAAACCCATAAGCCGTAAGGATCAGCCGAGACACACAGCCGTTGATTGACCTTCTTTCGTTGTTTTAGCGTCATAGTACAGCGTCATTCGATCTTACACAAAACCGAAAAACACAAAACAAATATTATTTCTTAATGTCTGTTGTGTCTTTGTATACTCCGTGTTTTGTGATGTTCTGTGTGTTTTTGTACGGGCCATTTTGTCATGGTGCCCATAAACTTGACTTGTCCACACTTTTTACAACATTTTTGCTTTGAACATCTCTTCCATAAATATTACGATCGTTATGGCGAGTTTGGGGTTCATTAAAGAGACTAAGTTTATGCAGAACACTTGAAATCCCCAAGTTTAAGAAACAACTAAAATGTTGTTATAATCTTTAAAAAATAACACTTCTTATGTAAATGGGCGTGTGCCGCGTTGGTAGCTACTAAAACGATTCGGTACTTAATTCTTTTCATTGTCTGTTTATTACTAAGATCTATTAAACCTCTCCTCTGTTTGTGTCATAACATTTGCCCTATACTGTTTTTTATATAAGACAGTGATGGCAAATGTTATGTACAAGATTCGGTGAAAACACGCTAGTCATCAGTTTGCCTAATCCAAGTATGTCGTCACTTCAAACGGCTGATTTTGTATAAATAAGTGTACTTCTGAAGGGAGAGTTGACCATTGTGCTACTTTACGTCACACTTACTTCGAAAAGAGCAAAATTTGCATAATCGAATCTCAAATGTACTTGAACACATACAAGTCAGAACTCCAATGCACCGTTCCGCAAAATTTTAAACTCCGCCCAAAGCGGTAGATTTGCTTTGATCTTGTGAAGGCTTGTGAAGGGGTCTTTCTTTTGTGTTTTCTTGGTCAGATTGTCACCTGACAATTTAATCCTAATCTATTGAATTAAAATTGACCATGTACTGTTATAAATGATACTGATTGACATTTGCGGAACGGTCCATATTGCGGTGAACTACAAGTATTAACGTACATGAAATATGGCCACTTCAATCCGTCCCTACGCTCATAAATGTAATTTGTAAGAGTTATAACAATTGTGAGTTAGGACACTGCAATTTGTTCACATATTTGATAGATTACCAAAATTTACAAAATAAGCATGTTTAAATCTGGCATAATTCAGAAGCCATACATTTCCTTCAAGTACGAAATTATTTTCTTCATGTCCTAAAAGTATTAACTTTATGCGGCCTCACTAATGCAATGGGTTTACATCTTTGAAAGATTATGAAAATATACACGATAAGCATGTTTAAATCTGGAATAATTCAAAAGCCCTACATGTCTCTCAAGTAAGAACTAATTTACTTCATGTCCTAAAATATTACCTTTATACGGCCTCCTAAATGCATCATTACGCTCGTCGAATGTAAGGATGATTACATTCTAAAGAAATTACGGCACTTTTTCTGGGAAAGTTGACACATTGTCAATTGACATTACCCTCATGTATATTTAAGACATTTTTAGTGCTTATATAAGAAAACCTTTTAGAATTCAAGGTTTGTAATCACTGCTTTAAAGATGCTAGGTCTGTAACTTGATACCCTTATAATCGGTCAAAATTGTTGCAGTATGTTAAGTATACTAAATAAATTAGCGTTGCAAAAGGAATAGCATAATTTTATGTACTTTAATATACAAAGCCAAATTTGCGGGCCACACATTTGTTTACAAAGTCGTTTTGTTCTGTAATATTTTAACATTTAAGGACAACTAGGTTTGCAGTTTCTCATGTTTACGGGAGTAGGATTCACTGGTTTAATATGGTTAAAAACTAAGATGTAAACATTTCTGGCCAAAAGATACAGGCATATCATCTTGAAGACGATTTAAGTATTCGTGTAGATATCAAAATTAAAAAAAAATGGTAAAAGCGGCCTGGTGATTTATCTTATAATTCTTAAACGTTATTAAGTTTGTGATTCTTCTGTATTGCTGCAAATGTGTGATTCAATTAAGCGCCGTAAGCCTTAATTACTTTAGATGCTACATTTATTATGTTTAATATTTCTTAGTTGTGATGAGTTAGTCAAATGTGAAAAATTCTCTGTCTGAGTAGAGACCCAGGTTTATTCGTACTAGTAGAACATTGCATTGGCAAGGATGTAATGTGTATCGGCAAATAAAAACTAATTTCCTACAGAAAATAATTCATTGGACCTTTTAATGACCATTTTATAGCCAATAAATAAAGAATGAGAAAAGTACTACAAACCTATCATTATTGTTTTGCTTTACGACATATTTATGACAGTAAAAGACGATCGTTTTATGGTGCATTTGTCTGTTTAAGCTTTACTTCATCAAACATCATATCTATAGATATATTTAAGGAAATGGTTGCGATACATTGACATGTAAAAGTAATTCCTATTGAAGAACACCTTGTATAAGATAAAATTAGATATTATAAAGTTCACCTCTGCTTCTTTACAATGTACACATGCATGTCAATCCAACTTAGTTTTGTCAAATTCTTGCACTCAGTAGCTTTACAATTATCAGTTATCTATTGAATCCTTCTTCTTCATTCATTATATCAAATTTATTTAGAATGTCAAATGTCAAACTATATCGCTAAATGTTTTTTAAAAGAAACAACAACAAAAACAACGTTTTTATCGACGTTAACGCAATAAAAACTTACGTAGCACAACATATTAGTGATGTATTATTACGGGTATTGATTGTGAAATCTATAATTATACGTTAAAAAGAGAACAAAAATTTAGAATGACGGGCTTAGACGAATGCAGGCTTGTGTCGTTATTTATTGGGTATATATGGACAACGTTTACATTTGGGATTATGTGTAATCACATTAGGGCGGGCCGTTGTATGTTTAACCTCCGTGCCGAATTCTATTCTGACCTGTGAATCATATAAAGGTTACAGATTGTAGACTGGTATTTTTGTACCGTGTCAAGTTCAGGCTGATGTCAATACTGAAAAGATTTAGAAATAAAAACACTCTTTGTACAAAAACTATGGATGCAACTTTGCAAAGAACACCGACAACTACTGTTTGTTATACACTCGATTTTGTCTTTGTACAAAATGTAAAAATTTAAAGAAACAATAAAGAAATTTTGACATTATAGATGTTGTCGCAGTTCGAGTATTAACATTCTGAAATATCACGTGTGTTTTCACATACTTATTAAGCATTATTTTGATAAACCCAAATAGACTTTGTTCGATAACAACACATATGGTAACAACATGTATGGAACGGGCATGGTACGTATTCATAGCTAATTAAAGACATGATACCTAACTAATAAGGGAAATGCCGCGTTAATACAGCGACCATCCGAAACTAATGAACTAATAATGACCATGTCACGAGGGACGATGAAGCTTATATTAAGTTCACGGACCAGAACTAAAACTGACAAAACACTCAGAAAACCCCGAACTGTGTCTCAAAAAGGGCTTTTGCGTAAAAGGTGTTTGTTTTATTAACCCGACCGACCCTGTTTTTTTGTGCCGATCCTAAACTTGTTGTTGGTGTTCGTCAACGATTTTAGACGAAAACTAAGATTTTCGGTACGAGAAAGGTATACTTTATGCTCTAACCTGCATATTTTAAAATTACATTTATACGTTGTCATATTCCACATGAATATGTGTTGCTTGTGTTGACATTTGATGCAGTGTTCTCACATTTATAATAGACTATTCATTGAACGGTAAAAAATAGTTTATGAAAAAAGAGAGGTAGCCGACCTACCGTACCTATTTTTGGAGATGTAAGTAGAAACAAGCAACCTTTCTTGTCTGTTGTTTACGTGTCTACCGTTCACCTATTTGCTGCGAAACAAGATTGTTTATGAATAAGGCACTTATTTGTTGTTGTTTTTCTGTTGGGGCTTAAACTTGAATGTCTACATTGTTTACAACAATCTTTCTTTGAAATTTTTTTCAATTGATATTATTGATAGATCCATAAACCTGACAAATAATTTGAATATGAATAGATTTAACCACAAATGTTGTCACGTGTTCTATTGTTAGCAACGACTTTGTGGTGAATATTTTACTGTACTCTATTGTTAAGATGAGCTTTATAGGTATTATGACCAGCATTGGATCGATGCATTTATTTCGGACGATTTACCGAATGCATATGGTATAAGACAACTGCCTATATTGTTTTCTATTTGCATGTTATAAAAAACGACAGACAGTACATATTAACAGATAAATATTTATAATTAACAGACACGCATGACTTGCCGAATGTGGTTGGTTACCTTTTTTAGATATAGAATAAAACATTTTAGCAGACTAAATTACAATGCAAATAATAAATGAATATTTTGGTTGTTCACTTATATCTGTTAAATAATGTGATACCATAAATACATATGCAAAAGAATACAATATAATGTTATATCTTGTTTTGCATACAACTTGATTGCTTCTTTCATTATAAGATATTGTTTCAGTCTGGTATGAGACTTCGAAATTAGCATTTGTGTTAGACCTATGCTTAAGCAAATATTTTCTATAATTTTCTCATTTGTTTTAGCATTAATATCGGCGTTATCCAAAGAACGAAATAAAAAGTGTGTCGAAAATGAATAGTAGAAAGTGCTTAAGTGTAATTTGATTCAACATTGCTAAATCGAAACTTGTAAACGTGTCATTTTATCCAATTCAATTTAACGTTATTAAGTCTAGGGTGTGAACAAGCTAGTCGTAAGTGTTTCTGTGTTGTTGTTGTTTTGGCTTGTCGTCATTTAAAAGCGGTATTTTACGAGATTAAGTGTACTCGTAAATTGTCTTTCTGTACACGATGCTACTCACGAATTCTCTGTAACAGAGCAAGATCGCACAATTCCTTTAACATAATGGACAGATCCGCAACTGTCAAATCATGATCATTTATAACAGTACATGGTGAATTTAAATCCAATAGATTAGGATTATATTGTCCGCTGACAATCTGACCTACAAAACACAAAAGAAAGACCCCTTCACAAGCCTTCACAAGATCAAAGAAAATCTACCGCATTGGGTGAAACTTGAAATTTTGCGGAACGGTGCATATAAGAAGTTTCTTAAATACACGAACTGCTCTTTTTGCACAGTAGATGTGTTATTAGTAGTTTCATAAACGAATCGTAGAATAAAACATATTGTAGAAATGGCAGGCTTTACAGAATATCAAACGATATTATTCGAATTTAACAATACTAATAGCAGTGGCAAAATGAAAGATTGGTGACCAATTAGTCAATAATTGCACGCCTAATTAGTTGAAGACTCTAAGATACCAGTGCGCAGCTAGCTAATAATAAGAATCCAATTATAACCCGCGGTTCATAATGATAATACTGTTGGACGTAAACACATGTGTTGCACTCACAATCATCATAATATTCTGTAAAAATAAAAAATCACCGACTGCAAGCAAATACTTATAGCAGATCCGAAATCAGAAAAGGTCTGCTTGTACATTCCTTACTATTGTTATAGCCATTTGTTTTCGTATGTTTAACAGCGTACACTCATATTGACTGACAACTTCTAGTAATTATGTAGTTGCTGGACAACAGTGCGAAAGTAATTGCGAAAGTTATTAGTCAGCAAATGAGCACAGGTGTTAAAGAGATCTCTGAACAGAGACATGAACAATTAAAGAACAGAATAACAAAACAAGAAATGTATTAAAGTAACTTGAACATACAACAGTTCCCGTTACATAACAAATATACAATTAACCAATTTGTTAACAGTCATGTGACTATATTGGTTATATAAATATTTAGAAACTAGATATTTCAGGATCCATTTTATTTAAAGAACGTAAGGTTAAACGGGGAAGGTAGAGTAAGAATGGGCTATAATTCTATATAAAGTACAAATTGTTTACCGAATCGAACATGTGCGAGGGAGTTTTACGCACATTAAAAGCATTGCATTTGAGTTCAATATTTATATACATTTCATATTACAGCTCCCGTGAAAGAAATGCTGTTATTGTCTTCGTGTAAATGGCAATGTTTACAAAAGTATTACAGGGTTACACAGGGATGTCAAATTAAGGCAGGCCGATACGTACACTTGTTGTTCCTAAATCTAAGAGTTTATGACCCGATTTCATTTTTTTTGTAAATACTATTAACGTCTGCGTAACTATGCAGAGTTTCATCTAATCTGTTTGCATCATGCCAATATTTCCCAAGGGTTTGCTTGCACCGAATCTGTTCATATTTTGGATGTCGATGAAATTGATACATAATATATATCCATGGTTATTTAACCATTTCTGGTAGTGCGATTCAATTATTATAATAGTTGATTTTGTTTGCATAACAGATAACTACAAATGAGAAATTATAGCAAATGTTTGCGTAAGCATGTGTTTCAGGCATATGCTAATTTCGTTATGGCATATTGGTCTGAAACAATATCTTATAACTAAATGAAATAATTAAGTTGAATGCAGAACGAAGTATGTTGTGTATCTTTTAAGTTCTATGTTATCAATACATTGGTACACTATGTATCTGTACAAACACTTAATATATCTATTCATTTGCTTTGTTTAATCATTTATAATGAAACGCGTTTTCTTCTAAGTAAGGACTATAAACAAAGAATAAGAAACATATCGTATAAGCAAATGCTGTTGTTTTTAAGGTGCGCTTAAAACAGTTTGTTAAGGGGGGCATACTTTTAATACAGGGGTTGTGTATTAAAGTCCCTATGCCGCAAACCTAATGATACAATAGTTAATTGGTCAAGACATAACAAGGCAGTCATTTCCTCTTACATGCTCATGTAATAAAACAATACGACATATATCATCTATCTTATATAACAAACAACTTGACTGTATAATGCTATGCTGCACTCCGTTAACCTTTCAACAAAACGAGAACAAACTAAAGCTTGTTTCACAAAGCATCATGTTTGGCAGAACATCGGATAATGGCATTGCAGGACTAAAGCAGCTGTAAGCATATCATAAAACATAAATATGGATTTTCTAAGTGCCATCTTTGTTCTATAACCAGGTTCGGTCACTTTCCACACTAGTGTCATCGTCGAGTTGTTTACATGCCCTTGGTGATGTTTTCGAAATATTATGAAAGGTAAATATATATCATACTAAGTACACATAGTAAACCTTTTGGTTTTTCTCTTACGATGTAGTGTTTAGGAGTGTGTAACAGCACAAGTTTCAAGAAAAACTGAAGAAGAGCTTGTGTCACAGAAAGTTCTGCTAAGTGCAACATCCACTAATGGCATCGGAATTACAAAACATGAAGTATAAGTCCGACATAAAACACAAATATTGATTTTCTGAGTGCCATCTTCGCTCTGTAACAAAGTCCGGTCACTTTCCATACACGTGGTATCATCCGTAGCGACACGGTCATAATTAGGTTATTAGTTCTGGATGGTCGTGGCATTACCATGGTATTTCCTTCATCAGGAGGGTATTGTGTTTTTGATAAGCAATGAATTAATGTTATATTTATGTTCCATATTTAGAGTTGTTTACATTCCTTGGGTGATGTTTTCGAGAATATATGTAAGGTTATAGTATATGAGGTAAAAGTATATGTGATGTTAAAGTATATGAAAAAGCACATATAAACGTTCTTGGTTTTAGTCTAACGATGTAGTGTTTAAAGGAATGTGACTAAACATGTTTCAATTGATAATTTTGCTTTTACATCATCAATTGTTTCGAACTTTTAAACATCATTCATTTAATTGTATGTCTTTATGTTGGCATTTTTAAAAAAACGAGACTATTTTGTTAGAGGTTTACATATGTTTTGCAATCCTGCACTCATAACTTTGTACCATGCTCGTTTGTGTTTTAAAAACAAATCCTAAATTAAACCCAACATATTTGGGCCAGACGACAATCTGCATATGTACACTGTATATTATTTCCAAAAATAGATTTCGGTTTCAAGACTTGGATATTACGTAAACACATTGTACGCAACGGCCTGCCTTAAGTTGATTACCCGCGCTCCTATTGTTAATACTGTCAACGTATACCCATTGACCTGGACAAAAATGGGCACCATTACTGTCGTCTAGGCTTTTCACTTTAGACGTTTTGTCTTTCTGTCAGTTGCACATGTATGGAATACAAATGCAATACAAATGCAATTAATTCAGTACAATGGTGTGCGCATATTTTGCAACGTCAGTATTTTATCAAAATGGTTATGCGTCTTTATTAAACTGATGAAAGGGAAAGCCCCCAGAAAGTATAGCCGGCACGAGAAAAAAGCAGCCTCGGTTTTATTGAAGCTGTTCATTAGTGGTAATAAAAAATGTCACACCACTGACGCCCCCTAGCGCATAAGCGGAACTTGTTTTCCAAATGTAAACAAAAATTACATTGAGTATACGTCTTATTTGTACCAAGCAAGTTATCACCAACATAAAACCATTCGGCAACCATCTTACACAACATACAGCTTGACTGTATAATGCACTGGGTAAACCTTTCAACAAAACGATAACAAACTAAAGCTTGTTTCACAAAGCATCATGTTTGGCAGAACAGCCAAAACAGTCATGAACAGTCATGTAGGCCCATTTTGTCATGGTGCCCTAAAACATGACATATCTACATTGTTTACAATATTCTTCGTGTGAACATCTCTTCAATTTATATCACTATACCCTATCGGGGGCGGCAAACATTATCCGTGAATATTTATACTAGACAAAACACTAATTCTAGTTCATGTGTCCCTTATAGCTAGCTATTGTAAGGAAACGGTCAGTCGACTGCGTAGTAAGGAGATGTGTACTGATACATGTACCAAATGTGAATCCAGGAGTTAGTGGATATGCATAGAGATATAGCCTTGTTATTGTTGCAAAGGCCTTAAATCAAACAAAGAAACAATAAGTTTGCAAACCCATTTATTTACAACGTCATTAAATAATGATTCTTTTCAATCTGGTTGTCAAGTAGAATCGAGTCTAACCCGTATACGTATAATTTTGTTCATTAATTTATTTTGAACACATTAGTACACGTACCGGTATTTAGAAGGAAAACGCCATGGTGTTGCAAAGCTGCATTCAAAGTTTCGTGCTTTGATTTCTTACTCATATCATTTATATTTTATCAATTGTCTGTATTTAACACGATAAGAAAAACCTGGAGCCAGAATTACATACATCGTAAGAAAACCGTCTTATATTCGAAGTTTTCACCATACTTTTACGAAAACATGCCTGTGGCACTTACACTTTTTCTCATTTATTCAACAGATTTATTACTTTTTATACAAATCAACAAAAACGGATATTATATTCAAGTGCAAAAAGCATTCTGAATGTTTAAAAACATTGATTAATTATAAGGTTAACCGTGGCAATATATTTACTCTACAAGATAGTCTGTAAATACACCACCCACAATCCCGCCATACGCAAAACAGGCGTTGCAAACAAAGAGTAATATGACTTGAGGTCTCTGCGATTAGGCAAATACAATCGTACTCAACATCCGTAATATGAGTGCACATAATCCCCTATGTCAATCTTGTCAAATTATACAATGACAAGAGACAGCATTACTT
>Ga0224511_10004141_pt1 | contig 10831 bp, 3 predicted proteins | sample SF_May12_sed_USG_2_FD_169988 | JGI IMG/M metagenome (GOLD analysis project Ga0224511, IMG submission 169988) | Sediment microbial communities from San Francisco Bay, California, United States - SF_May12_sed_USGS_8_1 | ecosystem: Environmental > Aquatic > Marine > Sediment | place: USA... | reverse complement strand
ATGAATAACCAAATTGAAAATTAAACAACTGTTAGAGGTGTATATGAAATATACACTTTTAGGCAAAAACATAATTATAACAATGGTTTGAACTATTAAATTTAGTAAATTGTTTCCCCTTTTCTAAATTTGCTACTTAAACAATAAACATAAACATTTAGTTGGCAGTCAGGCCTACAATCTATTTGGTACTACATGTTTCATCTGTCTATACAATTTCAGAGTATAATAAACTGCTAAACATTAAAGATAATCTTGGCTAACGGTTAGGGTGGTCCTCTGTCTGGAATTTCGAGGGGTACCCAAGATGTTATTTTGTAAGAAATTCCCTTAAAAATCAGATCTCTTCGAATGGTCACTGAAGAAGTCTTAAGCAAGATATTCAACACACAGTACCCTATGACGATCTTCTCTAAAGGCATGAAGTGACTTATGATGTTAAAAAATGTACAACGGGAAGGGTAATTGACACTTCTTTTTAATGCTCTTAATGCCATCATGTAGAAATATTGCTACTCGACACATCAACTATGCAAGATGTTACATTTACTTCCTAGTACAAATGGATAATCTTCCAGAATAATACTTATATGTTCTATCTAGTTTTGAGGCTGGTAAAGATGTAATGAAACATTAGACACTAGAACTGGAATGTGGAATAAAATTGTGTCTGATATTTTCATAGTAACTATTTTCATGCGGTATTAACATTGACCTTGATGTATTGTGGGAATCAACTTGAACAATACACGTGTGTTTCATATGATGAGTCTTAAATCCACACACATGCAGTTCTCACCTCAAGGTATGAGAGACACAAATGGTGTTGCAACGATTACTCCACACAAAGAGGAAAATAGTGCCCCGTTGCCGCAGATAATGAAAACTGTAAACAAGTACGACAAAGGAATGAGATGTTGATCCACTCATTGGAAGCTGAAGAATTGTATCTGGAAAGACAAGCACAAATATGGTAAATGTTGACAAGGTTCTACAATTAGGACAGCAGCAAATGGTGTCTTTTATAGGCCTACAGAAGGATTTATTGCTAGTATCACAAACAAAGTGGTTATGATGAAGAGAAATGAAAAGACTGAACACTGGCGACAATATAATAGACACACGCTTGATATATATAGCCGTGTTATTGGACTTATGCAGTCAAGACCGCTTTATCTAAAGGAAATTATGTCCCATGTGCTCTGTTCTGTTCCAACATCCATTTTTGACAGAAAGTGTGATATAAATATAGCAGCATTAACATCAAGTCCAAAAACAGGCTACAGATAACAGAACCAGCAAGATCAGCTAAACACTTGCCATTTGTGATTGATGGGTGCGCACTTGCTTCCTGAGGGCTTTCCCTTTTATCAGTTTAATATTACTTACTAAAGCTGGTGTTTAGTGCCTGTGTGGCGGCTGTAAAATGTCGCCCCGTACTACATTATTGTGAAGTTATATTTTCTGGTCCTCAGGGATCATGGATTGTATGTTGTTTATATTTGCAAATAGAGTTCCGCTCATGCGCTAGTGGGCGTCAGTGGTGTGGCATTTTTCATTACCACTGATGAACAGCTTCAATAAAAAACCGAGGCTGCTGTTTTCTCGTGCAGGCTATGCTTCCTGAGGGTTTTCCCTTTCATCGGTTTAATTTAACTTACCACAGCTGGTGTTTAGTGCCTGTGTGGCGGCTGTAAAAAGTCGCCCCGTACTACATCATTGTGTAGTCATATTTTTCTGGTCCTCAGGGATCATGTAGTGTACATGTATGTTGTTTACATTTAAAAATGGAGTTCCGCTCATGCGCTAGGGGGCGTCAGTGGTGTGGCATCATTCATTACTCCTGATGAACAGCTTCAATAAAACCGAGGCTGCTGTTTTCCCGTGCAGGCTATGCTTCCTGGGGGCTTTCCTTTTCATCAGTTTACTCACTGGCCAACAATTGGTAATCTGCAAACTATGTATGATGGTGTGTGGACATAAGTGTAATGCCTCATTTGTACAAGCAATGTTTTCTCAGGGTTTGGCAGGTACCATCAATGCAGGAAAAACCAGCACATGAAGTTAATGTATATTATTTATTCACCCCTTTCAATATACAACACACCGAAAATTACAACAATGGTAATTCTATCAAAATAGGTACAGTCTAACCTGTCTATAGCGGTCATCCAAGGGACTGAGCAAAACTGACCACTATAGACAGGTGACCACTATATACAGGTTTCGTAAATTTTCTATTTGTGTGACCAATATGTTTGATAATTGACTTTTTCATTTCATAGTCTTAACGACAGACAGAGCAAAATCCGTCTACATGCTGTTAATGACACAACCACTGCTAAAATATATAAAAGAATTTATTTACATTATTATAAACAATGGTATATATGTACAACCAACATAATGTATTGAACAAAATGCAATTTAACAAAGGTGCGTGCTAAAATCATTATATCACGATACACTTTTGTTGAAAAGAAATCTGTAATTTGTTTTTGCACAGCAGATCAAGTAACCCTTATTTCACTTGTAATCTCGTTTATTTCCCTTGACTTTTCAAATAGTTTGGAGTTTCTAATTTTGAGAGCATAGTTTTTTATTTTTTCACTCATCATTTTAACATCCAAAAACGTGAGATTCTCTGAATCTGCGTTTTCATTTTCATTGTCACTTTCATCGCTGGAGTTGTCGCTTTCATTCAAAATTTCATTTAGTGGTTTGTCCCAGTCTGATTGAAGCAAATAACAAATTACCTGATCTGTACACAATAGCCCATTGAACGGTTTATACAATAGTGTTGTTCGCACCTATTGTCCTATTGTTATCAAAGCCCAGTTTCGTTTACAGTAGCCTGATTGGCGATAGTGTAGCGTGAAATTTTAACACGTCGTGAAAATTGCAATTGAACGCATTCTATGGTGACCGTTATAGGACATGTTTTTTGCTTTTGGGACTGAAAATAAGTGGCCGCTGACCGCGTTGGACAGGGTCACGCTATACAAAGGTTCAATATATAGGGAATTTCATCCGTCGGACATGAGAGTGGCCACATTAGACAGGGTCACGCTATATCCAGGTGGCCGTTAATGCAGGTTTGACTGTATACACGTATCATTCAATTGTTTTAAACGTTTAAAGCAGCTGTCCTCCAGTTGCCCAAAATATAAAAAATGAAATAAATAATAAAATTATCGGTAAATACTGGTTCAGTTATGTTTAGTGGAGAAATCTATTATACTGACCTTTCAGTTGACAAAATCGTCGGTAAAACTTATTTTTTCTTTGCATAATCTATTGAGTTACTGTATAGTAGAAATATCCTGATGGCAAAAAAAACAACGATTGTCTCAAAGAAAAAAAGTGAAAATATGTAGGTTTTTTTTATTTCTAACAACTATTATATATATTTGAAGATATATTTTGAATATTTGTAACTAATGAGTTTAAGTATTTTCCGGAGGACAGCTGCTTTAATATCGGTTACTAACACGGACCCGGTATGTAAACACATAAAATGTACATTGTTTTTGGTAAACATGGCCGCCGAAAACAGTTCCGGTTCGTATTGTCCCCCGTAGTAACGCATCACGTTGTACAACTCTAAAGTGCCTTCCGCTGTAAACACTATATTACATTGGGTTAATGTTTGATATTGACTCAAATATCTCATATAGTGAACAAATTAGCAGAACATGTGTTAGAACCGCAATAACGCGCATATCTTGTGCAGTATCTTTATTTAAAACGTTTTAGTCATAACCCTGCACTTGAACATGACACAATTACATGTTGCTGTATCCACTTCCCCAACCGTTATGTACATTCAACAGTTATAAAAATAAAATTTCCTTTTAAAAGGAATGGCTAGCCATGTGGTGAAGATGCGAATACATTCCGCTAAAAATAGCATTACATCATCACAATCGGAACAAATCGGTCATTACCGTCTAGCAAATGTTCGGTGGTTTACGTACATTTAATAATATCGGAATCGCCCGAAACTCGACTGGTTCCCATCTCCATTCGGGCAATTAGCATGCATAAAATAGAAAGCAGGGAAATTTCAAACCGGAAATACCTTTTCAAAACAATACTGGCTAGACGTGAACGGCAAGCCAATAACACTACATTGGTTTTCAATCATTGCAAAGCTTGTTTACCACATCGACTTATAAACTTAAGGCTTACGACGCTTAACTGGCGTCGTCAAATGAAAAATGCATAAGTTTGTTATAAAATTTAATTAAATTATCATCAAATAATATGTTTAATATTTTAATATAACTTTTAACCGTGCCATTTTTAGAACACTGTTACAGAAAATATATACCTCTTATTGAAAATGTAAAAGGAAGTAATTTCTCATAGTTTTACCTCCTCTTAATATGAATAGCGAGTAAAATGTGAAATCTTCTTTCAAAATGAAAATAATCGAAAATGGTAAAAAGCGATCCGTTTATTTACCTTACAATGTCATATGCTTAACTATTACTAGGTTTGTAATTCTTCTGTATTGCTGCAAATGTGTGCTTCAATTAAGTGCCGTACGCCTTAAACCTAAAATATTTAAAAATCGACATAATATTGTAATGGGAGATCACTCTTTCTGACATTATGTGTTTCTTAATCTGTTCTTTTTAGTTTCTTTCCAGTAACCTTTTTATGTTCATGGCAGTTATTTGTTAATTACAACTTAATTACATGATGTAATTGTTGTATGTCTTTCATTTTATTATAATATTAAAGTTAAATGACACATTGTACGTAAATGCATGTTATTAGACTTTAATACTTTGTTATTAAGTTTATAAACAAGATTTAATTACGAAGTCTCGGTTCTTTTCATAGATAATATCTTCTTGTATAAATACGTAGTTCAATTCTATACACATCGGTGTTTTACACTGGGCACGTTAAAGAACCTGATTTGTCATGTGTGGTGGGCGCTCCAGTATCTTGCACTATGGGCCACTGATAGAAACTGACTATCTGTATGCCCAGACGCCGAATGGGCAAAGCCCGAGTGCGTCGCTAAACAAAAGCAATACCCCCCCAACACATCGGTGTCTGAAGCCCTTTGGTGTGACACTCAACATTTTTATTTGTATTGTGAGGGTTGTTGGCCCTTTGGTCAATGCTCACGTTTTCTGTTAGGGTTTAGGACTAGGCAAGTCGGTTTAATGTTAATAACCGAGACGTTTATTTTTCTCTATGACATTTTTGGAGAATAGTTTTCCGTAGGGTTGAATTCCAAGTAAATTTAAGTAACGAAGTAAATTTTTCTTTTATTACTTTTCCATGCTCTGTTTATACAGGTATACTGAAAGTTTCTATTGAGGTCTTACAGATTGGGACGACTGAAGAGCGATAATCAAATTTTGTGTAAATTCCGTTAATAAAAATAGTAGAAACTAAAACGTCTTGGTTTGTCTTGGTATTTAGGTTTCGGGATCATATTCACACCTAAGTCAGACAAAGGCAGACCCAGTGGTCGAATTTAAGGGTTCGTAACCGTCCGTGCGCGGCATTAAAAGGCCACTTGCCATCATAGCACGAGAGGTTCGGTTACAATATAAATTGAAGAGATGTTCAAAGACTGGTTTTAGTATGACCAGTCACAGTTGATGATCTAAATACCACTTTTTATCTAGTTTAACATATCGGTAACTGGTAACCAAATAATTGCATCATTATGTATTGGGTACCAAACACAACTTTAGAGTTTAACCTACATTCTTCTTCTCGCTGACACTAACGGTCTATCTCTTGTCATTAAACATGTATTAGCGGAACGATAAAATAACAGATTACAAATCCAGAAATCGTTTTTACCAGTGTTGGCAACTCCAGAAATCCAAGATGGCCTCCAAGATGGCTGCCGTTTTAACGAAGATAGCAAGAAAATACATTTATGGTCAAAACTTCTTTTCATTTGTACACATTGCTTTCAAATTGCATATACATATTATCTATTGATGTGCCTTTTGTTTTAACAAAAAAAATCTTTAATTAGCTGTAGGGGGTCAAGGTGAAATTCAAGGTCAAAGGTCAAATATTGTGAAAATCTAACGGCAGAAAAGTTGCTTTCTTTCAAAACATAACAATTGTTTTACAGATGTCCGCAGTGTTCAACACCAAACTAAGCAGGACGACATCTTCTCATAAACAAACGCTAAGTACATAATAAAACATTCCATTTACAGTATAACTTGCTTGTACTGACATTGACTCAGCCTGACATTTACTGTCGTTAAACAGAGGTTGTTGTTAGAGGCAGGTCACTGTTCTACATGCCTCTTCTTAGTAATAGTTTGTACCTATATTAAATGGAGTCAATATATAATTGTTTTTTTTTCTTTCATTTGTTATGTTTTGTAACAATTATTAAATGAATAATTTGTACTAAACAACTTTGTTCACCCTGTGCATCAGCCCATCTCTATATTGTAACTGAATTTTGTAGACAATATCTTTGCTAAATACAAAAAAATACATATTTTGCTCACATCCATTAGAAAAACATACACAGTGTATTTGGTATAAATGAATCTGAACATTGCATTTAATGTACCATACTAGTATTTCATATGAATCGTATGTTCTTTATAGGGCTTACACATCAAGTCTGTTGCTTGTAAAAAATCCCCCACTATTGAAATACTTTTTGGCTTTCACATAAATATGACTAGTCATGAACAGGAAGTTCTCACCATTTTGGCAATACTTTTAAAGTTTTAATTTTACTATATTATTGTTTTGTCAAAGAGACAAAATGAATATAGGTGCAAAGTGTATAAAATGAGGTAATCAACAAATATAAAAATTACAAACACAAATAGCACATAAAATAATGACAAGAGGGCCCAAAGGGCCCTAGGTCGCTAACCTGACGAAAAGGTCAAGGGTCAAGGAGAAGCCATTTACAGAGGACCACTAATGCTGTCCACCAAATATTGGCAGAGGACCTCTAGTTGATGCTCTATACCAAATATGAAAGCTCTGGGCCAAAGATTTTTGAAAGTTGCATTTTAAAAACCTATTTTTTGATCCCGTGACTTACTTATGCAACCAATCAGAACCATTTTAACAATTTTGGTAGAGGACTACCCAGGGACCATTCCTGTTGCGTTTGGTCAAATTTCCATAGGAGGTACAAGATAAGAAGTCATTTGATTTTTTTTAATATAATTAAATGTAAAATTGTGACCCCCAGGGCGGGGTCAATGTTGACCCCAGGGGCATAATTTGTTTGGTCGAGGACCTCTAGATGATGCTATATACCAAATATGAAAGCTCTGGGTTTTGTAGTTTCAGACAAGATGATATTTGAAAATTGCATTTTGAAAACCTTTTTTTTGACCCCGTGACCTACATATGCAACCAATCAGAACCATATAAACAATTTTGGAAGGGGACCTCGCAGGGACCATTCCTGTTGAGTTTGGTCAAATTACCATTAGCGGTTCAAGAGATGTCGTTTGAACTTTTCCTTATATAATTCAATGTAAAATTGTGACCCCCGGGGCGGGGTCAATTTTGACCCCAGGGGCATAATTTGAACAACTTTGGTAGAGGAACTCAAGATGATGCTATATACCAAACATGAAAGCTCTACGCCTTGTAGTTTCAGACGAGAAGATTTTTTTAAAATTGCATTTTGAAACCTTTTTTTTGACCCCGTGACCTACCTATCTAACCAATCAGAACCATTTGAACAATTTTGGTAGGGGACCACCCGGGGACCATTCCTGTTGAGTTTGGTCAAATTACCATAAGCTGTTCAAGAGAAGATGTCGTTTGAACTTTTCCTTATATAATTCAATGTAAAATTGTGACCCCCGAGGCGGGGTCAATTTTGACCCCAGGGGCATAATTTGAACAACTTTGGTAGAGGACCTCTAAATGATGCTATATACCAAATATGAAAGCTCTAGGCCTTGTAGCTTCAGACAAGAAGAATTTTAAAAATTGCATTTTGAAAACCTATTTTTTGACCCCGTGACCTACTTTTGCAACCAATCAGAACCTTTTGAACAATTTTGGTAGGGGACCACCAAGGGACCATTCCTGTTGAGTTTGGACAAATTACCAATAGCGGTTCAAGAGAAGATGTCGTTTGAACTTTTCCTTATATAATTCAATGTAAAATTGTGACCCCGAGGCGGGGTCAATTTTGACCCCAGGGGCATAATTTGAACAACTTTGGTAGAAGACCTCTAGATGATGATATATACCAAATATGAAAGCTCTGGGCCATGTCGTTTCAGACAAGAAGAATTTTGAAAATTGCATTTTGAAAACCTATTTTTTGACCCCGTGACCTACTTATGCAACCAATCAGAATCATTTGAACAACTTTGGTAGGGGACCACCCAGGGATCATTCCTGTGAAGTGTGGTCAAAATACAATGAGTGGTTTCAGAGGAGAAGATGTTTAATTAAAAAAGTTTACGCACGACGGACGACGGACGACGCACGACGGACGACGGACGACGACGGACGACGGACAAAGGCCGGTCACAATAGCTCACCCTTGGCACTTTGTGCTCAGGTGAGCTAATAAAAATGTGTTGTCAATCATAGCGCGTGGCGGTTATAGCTATTAAGATGTGTTGCTAGGTTCCTTGGTCGAAACGAAATGGCAAGACGCTTAAGCAGACAGGCGAGTATAGCATTTACTGGATTCTAGCGCGCGAGATACGACATGTCAACTGCGATGGCGGGGTAAAGTAGGGCTTTCCCTTTCATCAGTTTAATTCTCCTACGCACTCTGTTGCTAAGGATATAAGTATCTCGCACTGTTTGGTCACGCTAATAGCCTTCATGGTTTGGAAGCGGGTCTGCCCTAAGGCGTTGTAGACTTGATCCCAAAGATTTTTCCTACGAGAGTCAGTACTAGGACACATGCACAGTAAGCTTTGGGTTGAAACCGCTTTGTAGATATGCTACAAGATGTGGTAGTAAGCTATATTTCTGTAAAAGTCTGTATATGTCAGGCACAAAACCAACTGTTTGACAGTCACCGTTAAAGTATCTTACTATTCGGTGATTATCGTTTCTGCAACGTAAAATTTTCATACAACATACTTGGCCCCAAAAACTGTTACTTTTTATAGACTATAATGTCTTCGACCGTAAGGTTCAAACATGTTAGGGCAAATTTAACATTCGTATGTTTGGGTAGCTGGAGAATATGCTTTAGACAGAAGCGATGTGCCTTTTCGAGCTTCAAAATGTCCACAGCAGAGTAGTTGAACCACAGTGCACATCCGAACAGGGCCTTTGGTATTTATTTATTATTTATTCAGCATAAACGCACAACTGTGGATACATATATAGTTCTATGCGTCTCTGGCGACATGAATGTGGAGTTCCAGATGTGAGGTAAGTTCCGCGAGCTTGTTGAATGCTTGAGTGATGTTGCACCAATTAGGTAAAAGAATGTTTCAGTTGATGCCTTTCAATCAACACCTATAAGACAGTTTCTCAGGAAAGAGCGATGCCCTTTGAACACTTTTAAGCTCAACAAAAAGACTTCATGGATAAACTAGAACTTGTTTCAAATGACCACATAGGTCACACAATCTGCATTATTGATAGTGACCTTTCTGACAGAATTATTAACTGAAAATATTAAATAAAATTATGATGCAGGCCATATAGACAGAGTCAGGTTTTATGGTGCCATGACCAAAAAACACAAACTACAAAACAGCTCACACAACATGAACCACACAGAACACAAAAATATGTTATTGAGTCGTCAAACAAACATTCAACATGTGACTAAATGTCACTATCGCCTCAGTCATCTGTGAAACAGACTTATTTTGCCATGTCATCATCATTCTAGCATTGTTGACAAAACAAGGATATTATCTGTACCTATACTGATATCTATATTGTATTCCATAGAGATCAGTGTCATATCTCAATTCTATATTTGCTATGAGGTCTTGTTACCAGGATTTGGTTCTTACCCCATTACTCAAAGCACAGTTCCAACCCCAAATAGTAACACTGTTAATTGTCAGCCTAAACGCTAATGGCCTCATTTTGTTTGATAGTCTTGGCATATAATTTCTCTATAATAGTCCGCTACCATGTTTTCTCAGTGCACAACATTCTGAAGAAGTTGTCAAGTGAGCAATATGCATTTTGCTCACTGTCTATTTTTTAACATTTTTTTATTCATACATGTATCATGCTTTCTATAGCATTGGGAAAAATCAGTATAAGGGTTATGAACTTATGATGCCTAATGCGTTCAATATGTAAAAAATTCTGAAAAACACTTACGATTTGTCTGCCAGTGTCAAGATAGGAAAGGGCATTTTCAACCAAACGTAGAATGTAACCACCTGCTGATTACAGTTGTGTGTTACTTTGAAGAGAAATCAGTACTCATTCTGCTTGTTGGGAAAGGTTGTCTTACAACACAGTGAAGTCTTAGCATTGCAAATATTGCCTAATCCACTTAATTGTATGTAGCTGTGGCGATTTATTTCCATTTGTATGAGGACTGTAATTTGTTCTTTGTTATTATCACCACATTGGAGAATAAGTTATAATTAAAACACATCCACGTTTCTCTTGATTTAATAAACTAAAATATAATATAGAAAATAATCCAATCATGACAGTATTGTAATTTAAGTATTATCCTAACAGTATCACAGTTTAAAACGAACAGTAAAGCTTTTGGAAATGCGATGAACTTATATACTAACAGTGGCTCCGGTAATGAATATGTATGAGGTAAGTGTACGTAATTGAGTTCAACGGAGTCGCACTGACCGGAGCCAAGGTGACCGGAGTCTTATTGACC